>ERZ1032445.194-NODE-194-length-16150-cov-7.904691_pt1 | contig 16150 bp, 11 predicted proteins | sample MGYA00518161_ERZ1032445 | MGnify/ENA primary metagenome ERZ1032445 (study PRJEB33719, sample SAMN04261326) | wastewater metagenome | biome: periurban shantytown; feature: human; material: feces | host: Homo sapiens | place: Peru: Lima | collected 2013-01-24 ...
ATGTCCGGCAGGTGGCAGGCCCCCTCAGTCACCTGCGGTGACGACTTTTCCCAAAGGAGGAAGCCTTTACGCCGTTACATCCTCAAATTGACTATTATACAGATCCGCGTAGAACCCGCCCTGATCGATCAGCTCGTCATGGGTTCCCTGCTCCACAATATCTCCGTCGCGCATGACCAGAATCAGATCTGCGTCGCGGATAGTGGACAGGCGGTGGGCAATGACAAAGCTTGTGCGGCCCTGCATCAGGCGGTCCATGGCCGTCTGGATGCGCTGCTCGGTGCGGGTATCGACGCTGGACGTTGCCTCGTCCAGAATCAGGATGCGGTTGTCCGCCAGAATCGTGCGGGCAATCGTCAAAAGCTGCTTCTGGCCCTGGCTGACGTTGGAGGCGTCCTCGTTCAGCTCCATCTGGTAGCCGCCGGGCAGCGTGCGGATAAAGTGGTCTGCGTTCGCGGCCTTGGCGGCGGCTATAACTTCCTCGTCGGTGGCGTCCAGGCGGCCATAGCGGATGTTCTCCATGATGGTGCCTTTGAACAGCCAGGTATCCTGCAAGACCATACCAAAGCCCTCGCGCAGGGCGCTGCGGTCAAAGTCGCGGACATTGTGGCCGTTCAGGCTGATTTCGCCCGCATCCACATCGTAGAACCGCATGAGCAGCTTGACCATCGTGGTTTTGCCCGCGCCGGTGGGGCCGACGATGGCGACCTTCTGGCCGGGCTTGACGTTGCAGCTGAAATTGTGGATGACTGTCTTTTCCGGCGTGTAGCCGAATTTGACGTGGTCAAACGTGACCTGGCCATCGATGCAGGCAGGATTCGCGCGGTGGGCGGGGTCGGCCTGCTGGTTCTCCTCTTCTTCGTTCAAAAATTCAAAGACGCGCTCGGCTGCGGCAGCCATGCTTTGCAGCATATTCGACACCTGCGCCAGCTGTTGGATGGGCTGGGTGAAGTTCTTAACATACTGGATGAACGCCTGGATATCGCCGATGGTGATGCTGCCCGCCGCTGCAAAAATGCTGCCGACGATGGCGACCGCCACATACCCCAGGTTGCCCACAAAGTTCATGATGGGCTGCATCAGGCCGGACAAAAACTGGGATTTCCACGCGGATTCATACAGTTTGTCATTGGCGGCGTTGAAGTCTGCCAGCACAGCGTCTTCACGGTTGAACGCCTTGATAACGTTGTGGCCGGCGTAGACTTCCTCGACCTGGCCGTTAACAACGCCCAGCGTTGCCTGCTGCGCCTTGAAGTATTTTTGGCTGAATTTGACGACCAGCAGCACCAGCGCCAGCGACACCGGCAGGATCAGCAGCGCAATCAGCGTCATCTTTGGGCTGATGGTGAGCATCATGATCAGCACGCCAATCATCGTCGTGACGCTGGTAATGAGCTGGGTCACGCTCTGGTTCAGGCTTTGGCCCAGCGTGTCCACATCGTTGGTAATGCGGGACAGTACCTCGCCGACGGTGCGCTTTTCAAAGTAGGCCAGCGGCAGGCGGTTGATTTTTTTGCTGATCTGGTCGCGGAAATCATAGCAGACCTTCTGGGACAGACCGCTCATGAGCCAGCCCTGGATAAAGCTGAATGCCGCGGAAAGCAGGTACATCCCCGCCAAAAACAGCAGCACTTTCCCAATATAGGCAAAGTCTATGCCGCCCACGCCGCGCAGCTTGGCAATCCATCCGGTGGCCAGCGCCGTGGTGGCCTTGGCAAGGATTTTCGGCCCTGCAATGTTGAAAATTGTTGACAGAACAGCGAAGACAACGACCACGATGAGCGACAGCTTATATTTGCTCAACGCGGAAAGCAGCTGCCGCAGCGTGCGCTTAAAATCCTTGGCGCGCTCGGTCGTCATGCGTCCGGGTCTTGGCATATCACTCACCCTCCTTCTGCAAATTGAGTTCCTTCTGGCTTAACTGGCTGCGGGCAATCTCCTGGTACTCTGGGCAGGATTCCATCAGCTGGGCGTGTGTGCCCTTGCCGACGATGCGGCCCTCATCCAGCACCAAGATCTGGTTCGCGTGCAGCACGGTAGAAATGCGCTGCGCCACGATGATGACGGTAGCGTTGTCGGTCTGGGCTTTCAGTGCGCGACGCAGCGCCACGTCGGTTTTGTAGTCCAGCGCCGAGAAGCTATCGTCAAACAGGTAAATCTGCGGGTGCTTGGCAATCGCGCGGGCGATGGACAACCGCTGTTTCTGCCCGCCGGAGACATTGCTGCCGCCTTGGGCAATCGGAGCGTTGTAGCCCTCGGGCTTGGCCGAAATAAATTCGGCGGCCTGGGCAATCTCAGCAGCCCCGCGCACGTCGGCGTCGGTGATGTGGTCGCCACCAAATTTCAGGTTGGAATCAATGGTGCCGCTGAACAACACGCCTTTCTGCGGCACGTAGCCCAGTTGGTCGTGCAGCTGCGCCTGGCTCATATCGCGCACATCGACGCCGTCGATCATCACACTGCCTTCGCTGACGTCGTAAAAACGCGGGATGAGGTTGAGCAGCGTCGATTTGCCGCAGCCTGTGGAGCCGATGATGGCCGTCGTCTGCCCGGGTTTGGCGGTAAAGCTGATATGCTCCAGCGCGTCCTCGTCAGAGCCGGGATAGCGGAAGCTGACATCGTTAAAGGCCACAACGCCCTTGGTGCCGCCCTCGGGCAGGGCTTTCGGCGCGGCAGGGTCGTGGATGGCAGCGGGGGTCTTGATGACCTCGTCGATGCGGTCTGCGGCCACACCCGCGCGGGGCAGCATGACGGCGACCATCGAGAGCATCAGGAACGACATAACGATCTGCATGGTGTAGGTGATGAAAGCAATCATCTCGCCCACCTGCATATTGCCCAGGTCCATGGCCTTGCCGCCAAACCAGACGATGAGCAGGCTCGTGCCGTTCATGATAAGGGTCATAAACGGCATCATGGCGACCATTGTGCGGTTGGTGAAGAGCTGCGTTTTCATCAGGTCCGTGTTGGCCTTGTCGAAGCGCTCCTCCTCAAATTTCTCGCGGCTGAAAGCACGGATGGGCATGATGCCGGTCAGAATCTCGCGGCTGACAAGGTTCAGCCGGTCCACAAGGGTCTGCATCTGCTTGAATTTCGGCATGGCTACGTTCATCAACACCGTGATAAGCACGAGCAGCGCGGCCACCGCCACAAAGATGATCCATTCAAGGCCGGTGTTGCCGCTGGCAACGTGCAGGATGCCGCCGATGCCCAAAATGGGCGCGTAGGCTACCATACGCAGCAAAATCACACAGGTAAACTGCACCTGCTGGATATCGTTGGTGGTGCGGGTAATCAGCGATGCGGTGGAGAATTTCTCGATTTCGGCGTTGGAGTAGCCGACGACGGTCTTGAACACATCCCGGCGCAGGTCGCGGCCAATGGCGGCGGAAACGCGGGACGCGATGAAACCGACGGCGATTGCTACGGCCACCATCAGCAGCGTCAGGGCCAGCATCTGGCCGCCGGTGCGCAGCAGATAAGACATCTGTACATCGTGGGCAATGCCCTGGGCGTCGTATTCCAGTGCTACCAGCAGCATAGCCTGGCTGGATAAGCTGTCTGCCACGGAATCGTCCTGCGGCGCGGCGTCGGCCAGCTGGGCTTGCAGCATTTCCCGCGCACCGGGGGCCTGGGCCATGGCGGCAAACTGGGTCGCGACGGCGTCCAGGTCATAGCTGGTTGGCGTCACGGTGTCGGTCGTGCCGGCGGCGGTCGCAGCGTTCTGGGCAGCGGCCATATACAGCACGACGTCGGGGGTGGCAAACGCGTTTTCCAGTTCCGACATGGCAGCGGTGGCATCATGAGAGAGGGTACGCACACCGTCGGCATCGGGGGCACTGTACCACTGTTCGGCCAGCACGGCGTCCTGCTCGGACATAAGCAACTCCAGTGCTTGCAGGGTCGTGTCGCGTACAGTCTCGGGTACAGGGCTTTCAATGCCGCCCTGCTGGATGCCGGTGTCCACGATTTTGCTGGTGTAGTCGGGCAGGCTCAGGTCGCAGTAGGCCTGCACGACGAGCAGCGCCACGACGGCGAGACACGCCGCCCAGTGCCGCCCCAGCTGTTTAAATATCTTGGTCATGCGGGGGTTCTCCTTTCCGGGTTTGCTGCATCGATTCGTTTTCGGCCTCGATGGCGGCCATCAGTGCATCCTTTACGGCGTTGGCCTGGGCCAGTTCCTCGGGGGTCAGCCGTGCCATGATGCGGGCAAAATAGGCGTTCATGGCCTGCTCGTTTGCGCTGCGGGCGTGCTCCCCTTCCGGAGTGATGCGCACCAGCGTTTTTCGGCGGTCGCCAGGGTCTGTCTCGCGGGTAATGTGGCCGTCCTGCTCCATGGCACGCAGCCCGCGGGAGACGGCGGGCATCGGCTGGTGCATATACCGCGCAATGTCCGAAACATAAATTGCGCCGTCATAGCCGTGCTGCTCGATGAGGTTGTACAGATGTTGGAGCATTCCGTACCGGCATTTTGGCTCATTGGCCAGGGCCGCACGCATACCGCGCTTGGACAGGGTATGCAGCCGCGCGACGAACCGGAACACACCGTGCAGATTGGGTGTTTCTGGGATAGACATTACACGCCTCCTGTTAATAATTATCATGTGTTAATAATTGTGCCGTGATAATACTACACCCCCTTGCATCGCTATGCAAGGGGGTGTAGGGAAGGTTTAAGATTTGTTTACAAATGGCAGGTGAAAAGGCTTTCCCCTTGGGGGAAGCTGTCCGCGAAGCGGACTGATGAGGAGAGAAGTTCCCGCTATGACCCGTTTATGGGTTGCCAGGGTCAACACGCCCCTCCTCCGGCCCTGCGGGGACACCTTCCCCCGAGGGGGAAGGCTTGGAGAGTGTGACGTTGTAGAGATTTACCCCGCTGCACAGCCCCAGCTTCAGTTCTGCGCTCTCCTTCGTGATTGTGATATCCTTAAACGTAATATCCTCGCTCTCCCCGCCATGGCAGTCGAACCCGACAATCTCGATGGGCGCGGCGTCCTGCCAGATGTGGTCGTGATCCAGCGGGCGGCCGGTCAGGGTCAGCCCCTCAAACCAGCAATGGCTGAACTTCGGGGGCTCGGGGGCGGGTTCACCGTCGTCATTGTAGGATACGCTGTGCAAAATTACCCGCGGGGCGGTGCAATCGCGCACGGTCACGCCGCGCACATAGCCGCCGCGCTTGGGTGTGGCCTTGATCTCAATGCCGTACAGCGAGTTGGCAAAGTCGCAGTCCCAAATCTGCACGTCCTCCACACCGCCGCTCATCTCGCTGCCGATGCAGATGCCGTGGCCGTACCCGATGCGGCAGTCAAACACCTTGATGTGGGCGCAGGGACGGCCGATTTCGTTTCCCTCGGGGTTTTTGCCGCTCTTGATGGCAACTGCGTCGTCGCCGGTATGGAACTCGCTGGCGAACAGCGTGCAGTTTGTCGAGGAATCCGGGTCCCAGCCGTCGCCGTTCCAGACGCCCTCGGATTCAAAAACGCAGTGGTCGGTCTGGATATTATCGCAGTAGACCATGTGGAAAGTCCACGCCGGACTGCTTTTGAACGTAATACCGCTAAACCAGACATTCTCGCAGTTGCTCAGGTTTACTAAGCGCGGGCGCACACGGCCGGGGATCGTGTCGTCGTTCTCGCAGCTTTTGACAAGTTCCTCGTTATCGTCCAAAAAGCTCTTGATGCGGGCGCGCTCGTCCTCGATAATTTTCTTTGCCAGCACCTGCCCGCCGCCGCAGATGGTGCCCTTGCCGCGCACGATGATGTTATGGCAGCCCGAGCCTTTCGTGTGGTCAAGCCGCCCGGCGTTGAGCAGACTGGAATAGCAGCGCATCTCCATCCCTTCAAAGCGGCTGGGGATGCGGGGCGAATAGTCGTTGATGTTGGCCGTGCCCTGCAAAACAGCCCCCTTGGAAAGATAAATCTCCAAATCGCTGTGCAGCTGCAGCGCCCCGGTCAGGTAGTCACCCGCCGGAAAATACAGGATGTCATCGGCGCGGCAGTCGTTGATGGCCCGCTGCAAGTTGTCGGTGTTCAGCGTTTTGCCGTCGCCCTTGCAGAAATAGGGCGCAGCCGTTACGTTGACGCGGCGCTTTTCTTTGCCGAATTGCAGCGTCTCGACCCCGACGCAATAGCTGCCGCTGGCAACTTCCAGCCGGTAAGTGCTGCCGTAAGGCAGGCCCTCGATGGTGAAATGTGTTTTATCCGTGCGGCCGATGACCTCGCCGTTCAGCGAGACGGTATACTCCGCCCCTTTGGGCGCAGCGGCGGGTTTATCCCAATAGAGCACTGCGTAATCTTCGGTGCAGCGCAGTTTTAATTTACTTTGCTTCATGATGTTTTCCTTTTACACGCAAGTTGTCTGTTGCTTACATATTGTACCACAGCCCGCCGGTTTATCCAATACATAGGGGTGCCAAAATACAGCGGTCGAAACGCGGCAGGTTTTGGCAGTTTTACAGACTTGACAGCACGGGATGCGGCGTCTATAATCATACAAGCACAGTAGGTATATGTGCTATGCCGTTGTAGGGGCCGGGCAGATCCGGCCCTCAACTTTGCCGAACCCGCAGCTTTACGGTTGAGAGAGGATACAACGCCGGTGAGGTCATCAACGATATTGCGCTGAACCGCGCGTGATTTGAACATCCTTCTCCCCTGCCGTTTGGCGGGGGAGTTTTGCTTTTACTGGGGAAATATGATATAATTTCAACATCCGTGCAGGGGCCGGACACCTCCGCAGGGCGTCGAGGACGCTGCCCCCCTACAATACACGCCGCCATGCGAAAAATATTTACTATTTGCCGAAAGGAGCCGCCATGGACAAACCCGAATTTGCATCCGCCCATATGGCGGCACTGAACCCGCAGCAGCGGGCGGCGGTGGAGGCTGTGAACGGCCCGGTGCTGCTGCTGGCCGTGCCGGGCAGCGGCAAGACCACGGTGCTGATCACCCGGCTGGGATACATGACACAGGTCTGCGGCATCCCACCGCAGTCGATTTTGACAATGACCTACACCGTGGCCGCCACGCGGGAAATGCGTGCCCGCTTCGCCGTGCGATTTGGGGATGCGCTGGCCGGGCAGCTGGAATTCCGCACGATAAACGGCGTGGCAGCGCGCATTATCGCACTGTACAGCCGTATGTACAACCGAACGCCGCCCGACCTGATCCAAAATGAGAGCGACACCGCACCGCTGTTTACACGCCTTTGGCAGGAGACGAACCACGAATACCCCACCGAGAGCACGCTGAAGGATCTGCGCACAGCCATCACCTACATTAAAAATATGTGCCTGACCGACGACGAGCTGGACGCGCTGGAAACCGACATCGACAACTTACCCGAGTTATACCGCGGCTATCAGCGGGCGTTGAAAGCCGGGCACAGGATGGACTACGACGACCAGCTATGCTTTGCGCTGCAAATCCTGCGCGGTGCGCCCGCTGTGGCGAAGGCGTTCCGGGGGCGGTATCAATATTTCTGCGTGGATGAATCCCAGGATACCTCCAAGGTGCAGCATGAGATTATCCGCGTGCTGGCGCAGGAAAGCGGCAATATCTTTATGGTGGGCGATGAGGACCAGAGTATTTACGGCTTCCGCGCCGCATACCCCCAGGCGCTGATGGACTTTGAAAAGACCTATCCCGGCGCACAAATCTTGCTGATGGAGGAAAACTACCGCTCACGGGAACCGATTCTGGACGCGGCCAACCGCTTTGTGGCCCGCAATCGTTATCGCCGCCCCAAAACGATACAGCCCACGCAGGGCGCAGGCGAACCGCTGCAGCTCGTCACGGTGCGCCGCCGTGCCGATCAGCTGCCGTTTTTGTTTGAGACGGCGCAGAACTGCGAGACGGAAACCGCCGTGCTGTTCCGCAACCACGAAAGCGCCCTGCCCATCATCGACCTGTGCGAGCGCCGGGGCGTGCCCTATGGCTGCAAAAACATCGACCTCACGTTTTTCTCCAACAAAATCGTGCGGGATGTGGCGGATATCTTTGCGCTGGCTGCCCGCCCCGCCGACGCAGATGTTTTTCTGCGCTGCTACTACAAATTTGGTGTGCCGGTCACAAAGGTGCAGGCGCTGTACGCCTGCAACCAGGCGCGGCAGTACGGCCAAGGCTGCTGGACAGCCCTGCTGAACGAGGACAGCATCCGCCCGCGCATCCGCGCCGCCATGGCCGATGTAGCCCACGGCCTGGCCCGCCTGCCCAGGATGGCGGCGGACGACGCCGTGCGGTTTGTGGCCGACGAGCTGGGCTACGGCAAATACCTGGACAAAAAGGGCATGGACCGCACGAAATTGGCCGTGCTGGAAATGCTGGGTGCCCAGGAGGACAGCCCTGCCCACCTGTTAAAGCGGCTGGAAATTCTGCGCGGCATCGTACAGGATCATATTACGCCGCCCGGATGCAGGTTTATTTTATCCACGATACACTCCGCCAAGGGGCTGGAATACGACCGGGTGATTTTGTTGGATGTGCTGGACGGCATCCTTCCGGCCAAGCCGGAACTTGCCTGCCGCACCCCTGGCGAGACCCAGCAGTACGAGGAGGACCGGCGGCTGTTCTACGTCGCCATGACCCGTGCCCGGCAGCAGCTGGTGCTGTTTGACTGCGTGGCCGAGCGCTCGGCCTTTGTGGAGGAAGTGTTGGCAGCCCTGCCCGGGCACCGCAAGCGCCCCGATGTGGAACCCGCAGGCCGCCGCCCTGTCCCGCCCGCCGCGCGGGCACCCCTGCCGCCGGTGGATGTGGAGAGCATCACGACCGTTGGTGCCCATGTGCGGCACGCGGTATTTGGCCCCGGCACGGTAGAGAGCGTGAGCGGCCACCGCGTGACCGTGCGCTTCACCGCTGGGGCGCGGACATTGGACGCCCAGGTCGTAGCCGAGCGGCATTTGATGTGGAAAGAATGAGGTACCCCCATGAAAAAAATCCTACTCCTCGCCACCGGCGGGACGATTGCAAGCCGCCCCACGGCGGCGGGCGGGCTGGCCCCGGCCATCACGTCGGAGGAACTGCTGGCCTGTGTGCCGGAGCTGGCCGACCTGTGTGCTGTGGATGCCGTGCAGGTGTTCAACCTGGACTCAACGAACGTCGGCCCCGCGCAGTGGCAGAGTATTGTACACTGCATCAAAGAAAATTATGATGCCTACGACGGTTTTGTCATTGCCCACGGCACGGACACAATGGCCTACACCGCCGCCGCGCTGAGCTACATGGTACAGAACAGCGCCAAGCCGGTTGTACTGACGGGCAGCCAAAAGTCCATCTACAACCGCGACACGGACGCCCGCAACAACCTGTACCGCGCCTTTGTCTACGCGGTCAGTGACGGTGCATGGGGCGTGCAGCTGGTATTTGACAACAAGGTCATTCTGGGCACCCGCGCCCGCAAGACCCGCACCCGCAGCTTCAACGCGTTTTCCAGCATCGACTACCCGGAGACGGCGGTTTTTCGCGACACGCGGCTTGTCCTTTTCCTGCGCCGCCCGGCTGCGCTGCCGCCGGTGCGGTTCTATGAAAAGCTCGACCCCGCCGTTTTTGTGCTGCGCCTTGTGCCGGGGATGCGGGCTGATATCATTCCGATGCTGGCCCCGCATTACCGGGCGCTGGTGTTGGAGAGTTTCGGCGTCGGCGGCCTGCCGGGCGGAGAACATGGCGCCATGTTTGCCGAGCTGCGCCGCTGGTGCGAGAGCGGGCGGCTGGCGGTGTTTACAACGCAGGTTCCCCACGAGGGCTGCGACCTTGCCGTTTACGAGGTGGGGCGTGCCGTGGGCGAGCTGCCCGGCGTATTGGAGGCCCGCGACATGACCCCCGAGGCCGTCGCCGTGAAACTGATGTGGGCGCTGGGCCAGACAGACGACCGCGCGGAAGTAATGCGGTTGTTTGAAACGCCGATCGAGTGCGATATTGTATAAAAAATGACCATCCAACATGTACGCTGGATGGTCATTTTTATTTTAGGCAATACCGCACAATTCCCGCCTTACGGCTTAAGCACCGCTCCGGCGGCTGCGGCACGGCATCTGCGTTGCCAAAATGCTCGATAATACACAAAGTATTATCTGCGCTTTTGGCTTAGCAGCTGCCGCACCTCGCTCGCCGTATCGGCACTTAGAATTATGCGGTACTGCCCTTACAAAATCGGCATCTCGCCCAGCACTTTGCTGACGAGGGCGGTCACAAACTCCTCGGGCACGGCGGCGGCGATGGCACGTTCGGTCACAAGGGTGTTCTCACTACCATCCAGCAGGGCGGGGAAGCGGTCTGCCGGGTCCTTGTCAAAGCTGCCCATAAACGTTGCGGCCAGCAGCTTGGGCGTGTAGGCTATGTCCTCGGGCACACCGACGCGCTCAGCGGCCAGCTCCAGCGGGGCCAGCGCACCGCGGGTGGGGGCGCTGGGGTTCGGCGCGTAGGGCGCAGGGTAGTTGGCCCTCTGGCGGGCGTTCTTCTCGACCAGATCGATTTCCGGGGCGCGGGCACAGACCTCGGCGAGCTTTTTCTGGTAGCATTCGGCAAAGTGCGCCAGGTATTCCTCATTGTCGGGCAGGATGGCGTAGGCCGTACCGCCGCAGCGGCCAAACAGCCGCATCGTGTCAAAGTAACCCAGGGCAATGTTCCGCGCCGCGCGGGCCGGTGCAAAGTCCAGCGTCGGGCCTAAGTTCCAATGGCTGCGCACAATGCGGGTGGGCAGACCGGTGGTGTTGGGCTTTACGATGCCGATGCCGTCCACATCGACGCCCAGCAGTTCCGCCGCGCCCATCTTGGCAGCCAGGTCCAGCGGCATATTGTCGCGCCAGCCGCCGTCAATGTACTTCACGCCGTCGATTTCCCGCGGGCGCAGGGCAGGGAAGCAGGCGCTGGACGCCAGCATATAGTCTTTCAGCTGGCCCAGGGGGATATCCTCAATGGGGCACTGCACGCTGCGCAGGCTGCCCAGTTCGGTCATGACAAGGCCAAAGTGGATGGGGGATGTGCGCACGGCATCCTCGTCGATGAGGCGGTCAATGGTCTCGGTCAGCGGTTCCACGTTCAGCCCGCCGCTGCGGATGATATCCAGGAAGAAAGGGCGCAGTTCGTCCGGCTTGAGCGTTTCGGGAATTTCCAGCACGTCATGAATCTCCAGCCCGCGCCACAGATCCTCGGCCTCCTGAATTTTGCCCATTGTGAAAAGACAGCCGTTCAGCGTACCGACGCTGGCACCGGTGATGATATCGGGCGTCCAGTCCAGCGCCTGCAAGGCACGCCAGACGCCGATCTGGTAGCTGCCCTTGGCCCCGCCGCCAGCCAGCACCAGGGCGCGTTTTCCGGTATGTTCCATCTTGTTTTTCCCTCCCGGTCATGGTTTTTCCTCATTATAGCATCTTCTGTGCAAAGTTGCCATAGCAAACCGCGTCACAATCTGCGGTTTTTGTATGGAATTTTTGTGTTTTGCCAGGGGTTGCAACGGAAGGGGAAAAGGAGTAAACTGAAAAGTAAGTTCGTAGGGGAAGGATTTATCCCTCCCGGCTCGTTTGCCGCTGCTGCGGCGCTAAAACACGGCAGAGATGTAGGGGCCGCATATATGCGGCCCGCAAGTTCCCCATTATCGGCCTTCTGCCGGAAAGCCGCGGGCGGCATATATGCCGCCCCTACATGGCAGCGCTGTTTTTTCGGGCATCTACCCGCCAAGTCCCCGGGAGGGATAAATCCCTCCCCTACAAAACAAGAGGAGCAAATTTCTATGTCTACCAAACCCATCTTAGTTGTCATGGCTGCCGGAATGGGCAGCCGCTACGGCGGATTGAAGCAGATCGACCCGGTCGGGCCGTCGGGCGAGGCCATCCTGGATTACAGCCTGTACGATGCCCGCCGCGCCGGGTTCAAGACCGTCGTGTTCATCATCAAGCATGAGATCGAGCAGGCCTTCAAGGAGGCCGTCGGTGCCCGCGCCCTGCGCGCCGGGTTCGAGGTCCGCTATGCCTACCAGCAGCTGGACAAACTGCCCGCCGGCTTCACCGTGCCGGAAGGCCGCGTCAAGCCCTGGGGCACGGCCCACGCCATCCTGGTGGCCGAGGAAGCCATCGGCGACGCGCCGTTCGCGGTCATCAACGCCGACGACTACTACGGTCCGCAGGGCTTTAAGCTCATCTACGACTACCTGAGCACCCACGCCGACGGCGACCGCTACGCCTGGGCCATGGTGGGCTTTCTGCTGGGCAACACGGTCAGCGCCAACGGCAGCGTCAGCCGCGGTGTCTGCGTGACCGATGCCGGCCACAATCTGGTCAGCGTGACCGAGCGCACCTGCATCGCCCCCTACGGCGGCGGCATCCATTACAGCGAGGACGGCGGCAGCACCTGGACCGACCTGCCTGCCGACAGCGTTGTATCAATGAACCTGTGGGGCTTCACCCCCGCCTATGTGCAGGAGGCCAAGGCCGGGTTTGCGGCGTTTTTGAAGGAAAGCCTGCCCGTCAACCCGATGAAGTGCGAATATTACCTGCCCACCGTCGTGACCGGCGCATTGGAGCGCGGTGAGGCGGACGTCCACGTCCTGACAAGCGCCGACAAATGGCACGGCATAACCTACCGCGAGGATAAACCCGAGCTGGTAGCCGCGCTGAAAAAGATGAGCGAGGACGGGCTGTACCCGGTGGATAAATTGTTCTAAAATGACACAAAAATGCGGCCTCCCGCGCGGAGACCGCATTTTTGTGTTGCAGGGGCGGGATAAATTTCTCCCCCACGGCATTATCCCTTTCCCCCAAACGAGCCTTTGCGCTTCAGCACCGTATACATCACCAGGCAAACGATAACCGACAGCAGCGAGCCGCAGGCCGTCGCCAGGCCCATGGGCAGCAGGTTGTCCGGGAAGAGCTTCGACGTCAGGTACGCCCCCGGCACGCGAACGAGCACGATGGACAAAATGTTATGGATGAACGACAGCTCGCTGCGGCCATAGGCGCAGAAATACCCGCTGAAACTGAAATGCACCCCGGCAAAGAAGCAGTCGAAAATATACCCGCGCAGATACCACGCACCCGCCGCAATGACGGCGGCATCGGCGGTGAACAGCCCCACGACATTCGGCGCGATGAACTGCACCAGCACGGCCGCCACTGCACCAAAGCCCAGCGTAATGCCGATGCCGTACCGCAGCGTAGCCGATGCACGGTCGTGGCGGCCTGCGCCGACTTCCTGTGCGCCCAGCGCCGACACGGTGGAGAGCATCGACGACGGCACCAGGAACACAAAGCTGATGAACTTTTCCACCACGCCCACAGCAGCTGCGTCTGTCAGGCCGCGCCGGTTGGCAATGACGGTAATGATCAAAAACGAAATCTGGATCAAGCCATCCTGCATGGCCACCGGTACGCCGACGCGCAGGATGCGCCCGATGATGGCACGCCGGGGGCGGAAGTCGCTTTTCTGCAGCTGCACGCCGTCCAGCCCGCGCTTTAAGATTGCCGCCAGCGAGACCACGACGCTGATGGCCTGGGACAGCGTTGTGCCCAGCGCCGCGCCCACAGGCCCCATGCCCAGCGCCCCCATAAAGACGAGGTCGAGCACGATGTTGGCCGCGCAGGCCACCGCGATAAAGTACATCGGGCTTTTAGAGTCTCCCAGCCCGCGGTAGATGGCCGCAATGATGTTGTACGCCGTGATGCAGGGGATGCCGATAAAACAGATGGTCAGGTACGCCCGGGTGCCCGCAACGGCCTCGGCCGGGGTGGACATGATGGCCGTGATGGGTCCCACCAGCCCCGCCAGCAGCGCCGCCAGCGCCGCCGAGAGCACCAGAAACAGCACTGCGCCGTTGCCGATGGTGCTGCCCGCGCGGCGGTTTTCGCCCGCACCGACGGCGTGGCCGATGCCCACCGTGATACCCATAGCCAGCCCCACCAGCATGACCGTGACCATGTGCATGACCTGGCTGCCGATGGACACCGCCGTCGTGCCCGCCACACCGTCAAATTGGCCGATGATGAGCAGGTCCGCCATGCCGTAAAGCGTCTGCAAAAAGTAGGAGAGCAGGTACGGCAGCGAGAACCGCAGTACATTTTTTAGTACGCTCTCCCTGGCAAAGGTGTTTTGCATAGGGGATCATCCTCTTTTCCGATTTAAAGTGCTAATATAGTAAAACGCATTCGGGGCCGCTTGTCAAGGCGGGGCAGAGCCGGGCGGCATCACATTTCCGGCAAAAAGCGGCGCAAAAATCCAGGAATATTTTACAAATTGCAGTGTTGTATTTGCCCGCCGCGTCGGGTATAATAGAATCAGCAAATCATCCATTTCTGTATGCGTTTCCAAAACTCGCGCATCTGTGCAGTTTTTATGTAAAGGAGAACCCATTATGATGAAGAAATCTACCTTCGGTGCCGTTCTGGCCTTCCTGTTTGCCGCTGCCGGTGCGCTGACCGCCGCCGCGCTGTACCTGTACCACCGCGAGAAGGAGCTGGACGAGTACGAGCGCCTGCTGTTCAGCGACGATTACGATGATTTTGACGACGAGGACGACGAGGACACCACCACCTACGAGAAGATCCCCGACGCACCGACGGAGGAGTAATTTCCTTCCCGCGCAAAACACCTTCCGGCCGGGCGCTGGCGGCGTCCGGTCTTTTGGCAATGGAGAATATGAATTATGCGTAAACTGCTGCTTTGGCTGGTGATGGTCGCCGTGATGGTTGCCGCGATCCTGGGCGGAACAGCGGCATTCCTGTACAGCCGCACCGGCGAGGACGCCCTCCCGCAGGAGCCTGTGCAATTCGGCGATATCACGCTGGAATCCAACGGCTGGGACTGGGCTGTCCCGGTGCTGGGTGACAAAGTCACAAAAACATACGAAAGCCCCACAAATTTGACCGTGCAGAAGCTGGGCACTTTCACCGATACCATCCCCCAGCTGACGCTGCCCGCATGGGTCACATCGGCCACGGTGCAGATTACCGCGCCCGACGGCACAGCCTGGAGCGGCGATAAATCCAGCTGCAACACCTATACCTATGCCCAGAACGGTGATTATCAGATCATCGTAACGGCTTACCACAACGACGCCGACGCCCCCGGCGACCCGGCGGGCTGGTACGCCTACCGCGCCGGGTTCACGATGGCCATGAACCCCAAAGTGACCCTGAGCACCGAGCGTGCAGCCCAGGGCAGCATCGTTGCCATCCAGCTGTCCGGCATTCTGGACGGCGAGCCCAGCGTCGAAAGCGACCTGGGCACGGTCTGGTTCCGCAAGACGTCCAGCGGGTACATGGGCTACCTGCCCGTGACCTACAACGCCGAGGGCGGTGACCACACGCTGCACCTGACCTGCGGCACGCTGGAAAAAGATATCACCCTCACCGTGACCCGCACGATGTACGATACCCAGGCTGTCCCTGCCGAGGAGGACGTGGGCGGCGGCGAGGAATTCCGCAATGCCATCTGGCCGCTGTACACCACCGGCAGTTCTGCCAAGCTGTGGAGCGGTCGCTTTGAGGCCCCCAGCGCGGGCGCTGTCACGATGGAATACGGCACGACCCAGATGGTGGACGGCCAGCGCAGCGGCCAGGCCACCGGCCTGACCTACGACGCCCCAGACGGCGAGACCGTCACCGCGCCCCAGGCGGGCAACGTGGTCTTTGCGGGCACGCTGACCCTGACCGGCGGCACGGTGGTCATCGATCACGGCTGCGGCGTCAAAAGCTACCTCTACGGCCTGGAAACCGTGGATGTGGAGCGCGGGCAGTCGGTTTCCACCGGCGACCCGCTGGGCACTGCCGGGACGACCCACAATTTGATTTATGAGCTGCGCATTGGCAGCAAATCCACCGACCCGCAGATCGCCCTGAACGGCAACAGTGGTCTGCAATTCAGAGAGTCGGAATAAATATTATACGGCGGGCCCCACACGAAGGGCAAACGACCGCCCGCCCAAAAGCTGCGGGGCGTCGAGGATACCGCCCCCTACATCCTAGGGAATCGAGTTATTAGAAGAGTGGGAGAAACCATGGAAGAAGAGAAGAACACCGCGGCTGCCGTGGATTGGGAGGAAGCACCCAACCCGAAGCACCGCAAACGCAGCCGCAAAAAGGAACCGGCTGCCAATGCCCCCAGTCCCGCCGAGACGGCTGTCCCTGCGGCTGACTCGGCCCCGGCTGCCGAACCTGACACGGCAT
>ERZ1032445.202-NODE-202-length-15783-cov-8.167790_pt1 | contig 15783 bp, 9 predicted proteins | sample MGYA00518161_ERZ1032445 | MGnify/ENA primary metagenome ERZ1032445 (study PRJEB33719, sample SAMN04261326) | wastewater metagenome | biome: periurban shantytown; feature: human; material: feces | host: Homo sapiens | place: Peru: Lima | collected 2013-01-24 ...
GACGATGCGGCGGGACGGGCCTCGTGGAATTCCTCCACGGTGCCCCACTGCCCGCACTGCGGGCAGCGGCCCACCCATTTGAGACCATCCCAACCACATTCGCTGCATACATATCGCGTCGCCGACTTCACCATACCGCAGACCTTAGCACAAAGCGGCACGCCGACGTCGCCGGCGAAACGATGCCGTTGCGTCGTATGCGCGTGAGAGAATCACAGCATGGCAAAGACTCAATCCCCTTCCTATCCGCACGGTAGTTCCGCATCGCGCGGCAAGCTGATCGTCGTGATGATCGTCGCCGCGCTGGTCGTCGTGCTTGCGCTGCTGTCCGCGTTCGTATGGCCCGGTTGGGCATTGAACAAGACGGACGAAGTGACGAAGGTGCAGCAGCAGACCGCCACCGAGCCTACCAAGCCGAGCATCAAGGCCACCGCGCTGCCGGATGACGCATCCGAACTGCTCAAGGCGATGCCGGACAGCGTGCTCAACTACGCGCGCACCAAGGCGGGCGCCAGCGAGACCTGGAAGTCCGCGTCGCCGCTGGAGGAGTACACGCTCACGTACTCCACGGGCAAGTCGGCGAAGGACGTGACCGTCATCGTCGCGCAATGGTCGGACTCCGACACCGTGAAGAAGCAGTACGACGAGCTGGCGAAGAACCTGACCGGCAAGGAGCTGAAGTCCGGGGACGTCAAGGTGTCGGGCAAGAGCACCGGCAGCTACACGGTGAGGGCCGACAGTAAGGATGGCAAGACCGCGACGGCGTTGTGGCAGAACGATACCGCCGTGTTCGAGGTGACCGGCTCCAAGGAATCCGTGCTGCGGTTCTACGAGCCGTTCCCGCTGTGATTTCGTGATAATTCGGGGTGATTTGCGGATTCATGGCGGAAATGGAACGCGCGGATGCGTAAGTCCCTCAATACGTGTACTATTGGGCAAGTTGCAATCTTTAACGTACTAAGGGAGGCTGACGATGGGTTCGGTCATCAAGAAGCGCCGCAAGCGGATGAGCAAGAAGAAGCACCGCAAGATGCTGCGTAAGACTCGCCACCAGCGCAAGTAGTCGTTCGCTCGCAAGCGCGCACACAAAGCCCCGCGACCCTGTCGGCCGCGGGGCTTTTACATTCTCGTCCCCGCTGGCGGAAGCGAACTGGATATGACAGCGCCGGCAGACTCCGATGGGGGGGGGGCTGCCGGCGCCGGGATTGAGGCGGCGATTCGCCGCGTTAGGTCACTTGTTGCCGTTGGTCATTACGCGTGGGCCGTTGGGGTCGCCGACGATGACCTTGTCGACCATGTTGAGGAACAGGCCGTGCTCGACGACGCCGACCGTGTTGATCAGGTCCTCGGCGAGATCCTGCGGGTGGTCGATGCGCTCAAGATGCAGGTCCACGACGAAGTTGTTCTCGTCGGTGCGCACTTCCTTGCCGTCGGCGTCGAGGCGCAGCACCGGCTTGTAGTTCTTGGCCTCGAACTGCTTGATGACGTGGCCGGCGCCGAACGGAATCACCTCGACCGGCAGCGGGAACTTGCCGATGGTGTCGACGACCTTGGACTCGTCCACGATCCACACGATTTTGTTGGAGTTCGTGGCCACGATCTTCTCCCACAGCAGTGCGGCGCCGCCGCCCTTGATGCCGTTGAAGTTCTTGTCCACCTCGTCGGCGCCGTCGATGGTGATGTCGATATGATCCACATCATCGATGTCCACGATCTTGATGCCGTAACCTTCGGCCTGCTCCTGCGTGCGACGGGAGGTCGTCACGCCGGTGAACTGCAGGCCCTCCTCCTTGACGCGGCGGCCGAGCTCATCGACCAGGAAACGCACGGTCGAACCGGTTCCGAGACCGGCGATCATGCCGTTCTCGATCAGCTTGGCGGCTTCGATGCCGGCCGCCTTCTTCAGTGCATCCTGCTGTGCCTTGTCCATCATGTACTCCTTGAAATGTCCGTGCATTCCCCTTGGAGGGAAACATGCTTCAAACTTTGGGATTGAAGTCCACCTCTATAGTATCCGGTTCGTGGAACGTCACCGCCGTTCGTCCGGGTTTTGGGAGGAGAACCGCCGCCATTCGGCTGCTATCCCTGCTTGTCCGTATAGAACGCGGCATTGTTGAGGGTGATGGTGCCGTCGCCGTTCACATATCCGTCCACGCGAACCAGTCCGTGGATGATGCGCGGCCGTCCGTCATATGTCGGGCTGGTGGATGGCGGGGGAGTAAAGCGCAGCGTGCCCGACGCGGTGAGGGCGGTCGGTGAGAGCCGCGGCGCCGCAGGTTCGGCCACAGAGCGTGTGGAGCTACCGGACTGTGTGTCCTCGGCCTGTGCCGAATTCGATGACAGTGCGACGGTCGCGTCCGATTCGGTCGTCATAGGAACAGTAGGAGTTGACATCGCAGTGGTGGATGATGTGTCCGACTGGGTCTCGCCGTAGTCGGGCACGCCTTCAGGTTCGGCAAGCAGCTCCGCCAACGATGGCTTGCGGATTCGCTTTGCGACGTTGTCGCCGTCCGATTCGTGCTCGGCTCCCGCTTCACCCGATTCCCCGCCTCGCCCGAGATGGTACTCCTGCGTGGAAATCTTGCCGTCCAGCAGCATCTGCGCATCCTCCGGCACGTCGGTTCCCTTGGCATACTCCGAAGCCAGCAGCGACTGCCATCCCTCCTTCGGCAGATATCCCTCCTGCACGCCGCTGCGGCAGTCGCCGGCATACGTGCGAGCCAGGTCGTCCACCTTCTCGTTGCCGGCGTTGCCCGCGTGCCCTTTGACCCACACGAACTTCACCGAGCCGGCGCGGCGCGACAGCTCGGCGTCGATCGCCCTGATGAGCGCCGCGTTCTTTACAGGCTTCTTCTGCGAGTTCTTCCAGCCGTTCTTCTTCCACCCGTGCACCCACTTGGTGGAACAGTTGATGGCATACTGCGAGTCGGTCTCGATGACCAGCGGCTCCGCGCCGGGATGTGCGCGCAGCGCCTCCAGCACTGCGCACAATTCGCCGATCTGATTCGTGCCGTTCGTGGCGCCGCCGGCATCGCAGTCGCCGCCGTGCTCATGGCCGCCGGAATGTGCCATGTTGAGTTCGTGGTCGGCCCAGGCCCAGCCCATTGGGCCGTTCGGATTGCCCAGGGCGCTTCCGTCTGTCGATACGGTGATGGTCATGACAACAACAGTAACGCACGCCGTGTCACGGCCATGAATCGCCGATGGGCTGCGACACGACCGAAAACGTCGCGATATTTTGTTAATTATATATACTGAATACTGACCAATGATGAACTCACACGAGTCCCCGTGTCACGATGATGCAAAGCAGCATGGTGACGAATAATTCAATGATGAGAGATTCAGCCGGCGCGTCCCCAGTGCCGGACAAGGAAAGGAACCCCAGTATGCGCAGTAAGGCATTAGGAGGCCTGCTTGCCGCGGCTCTGTCGTTGAGCCCGGCAGTGGCCATCGGCGTGCAGACGGCGTACGCGGCAGGCGGCGATACGGCGGCGACCGAATACACGCTGTACCCCAAGCCGCATTCGATCCGTTATGACAGCGGACAGTACATTCTTCGCGACATCAACGTCATCTATGACGATGACATCGATGAAGCCACCCAGGACCGACTGGACGAAGTGGCGGCGCTCAAGAACCTGAACGTCACCGAATCCGACGCCGCAGTCAGCGGCAAGACCAACGTCTATGTGGGCGTGAACGGTTCCGATGGCAAGGCCGAGACTGCCATCGAAAGCAAGTACAGCCCGGATTCCGCCATCTTCGACAAGACCGACTCATACTTCCTCAAGTCCGACAACGGCACGATCTCCGTGCTCGGCAAAGACACCGACGCCAGCTTCTACGGCCTGACCACCCTGTACCAGGTGCTCGGCCAGATCGATAGCCTGACGATCCGCAACTTCACCGTCACTGACTACGCCGATGTGGTCAGCCGCGGTTTCATCGAAGGCTACTACGGCAACCCGTGGAGCACTCAGGACCGCATCAACCTGATGAAGTGGGGCGGCTACTACAAGCTCAACTCGTACTTCTACGCCCCCAAGGACGATCCGAAGCACAACTCGCAGTGGCGTACGCTGTACACGCAGGACGAGCTCGACACCAAGATCAAGCCGCTCGCCGATGCCGGCAACGCCTCCAAGACGCGTTTCGTGTTCGCTCTGCACCCGTTCATGAACAACGCGATTCGGTTCAACTCCGAGGCGAACTATCAGGCCGATCTGAAGGTGCTGCAGGACAAGTTCGCGCAGACCATCGGGGTCGGCGTACGCCAGATCGCCATCCTGGCCGATGACGCGGCGAACGTGGGTGGTAACAATTACACCAAGCTGCTCACCGATATGGTCGCGTGGCTCAAGGAAATGAAGAAGACCTACCCGGACCTCAAGACCACGCTGCCGTTCGTCACGCAGGAATACATGGGCAACGGCATGAGCTACTTCGCCAACTTCCCCAAGGAAGTGCAGATCGTCATGACCGGCGGACGCGTCTGGGGCGAGGTCTCGCAGAACTTCACCGACACGTTCACCTCGAACGTCGGCCGCGGCCCCTACATGTGGATCAACTGGCCGTGCTCCGACAACTCGAAGAGCCACCTGATCATGGGCGGCTACGACACGTTCCTGCATCCGGGCGTCGACCCGTCGAAGATCCAGGGCATCGTGCTCAACCCGATGCAGCAGTCCGAGCCGAGCAAGGTCGGCATCTTCGGCAACGCCACCTACTCGTGGAACATCTGGCGGAGCAAGAGCGAGGCCGACCAGGCATGGCAGGATTCGTTCTCGTTCGTCGACCACAACTCCGCTGTGCCGACCGCCGCGTCGAACGCGCTGCGTGAGCTGTCCAAGCACACCATCAACCAGAACATGGATTCGCGCGTCACCGCGCTGCAGGAGTCCGTGGACCTGGCTCCCGCACTGACCGCCGCCAAGGCGAAGCTGGCTGACGGCACCATCACCGCCCACGACCTGACCGACATCAAGGCCGCGTTCGTCACGCTGCAGAAGGCAGCCAAGACCTACCGCGCCAAGGGCGATGCGAAGATGCTCGGCGACATCGGCAAGGACTACACCGGGCAGGACGCCAACGAGCAGATCGCCCCGTGGATCGACTGCTGGGATGACACCACCAAGGCCGCGCTCGCCTACATCGCGGGTATCGAGGCCGCGCTGAACGGCGACACGTCCTCGACGCTCAAGGAGTACTCCGACGCGCAGTCCGCGTTCGCCGCGTCCAAGAAGCACGGCTTCTACTACGTGAACCACACCGAGTACGCCGAAGTCGGCGTGCAGCACATCGTGCCGTTCATCAAGGCGATGGACTCCTACCTGTCCAACAAGGTGCAGCAGGAGGCCGACCCGAACGTCGTGACCAAGACGTACATCAGCGACGTGTTCACCACGCCGACCTCCGGCTCGATCGAAGACATCTTCGACGGCAAAGACAGCACGGTCACGGTGTTCCAGAACCCGAACTACCTGCACAAGGGCAACTACGTCGGCGTGAAGTTCAGCAAGGCCACCACGCTCAAGAGCATCCGCTTCGCGTTCAACGGCGGCAAGAACCACTTCTACCACTCCAAGCTGCAGACCACCACGGACGGCGAGAACTGGACCGACGTGCCGGATGCGACGTTCGAGCGCCCGAAGGGCTCCGAGGAGCCGATCAAAGTCACCGGTCTGAACATCACCGGCGTCACCGGCGTGCGACTGATCGCCACCGCCGACAACGGCGATGACCTGTGGCTCGGCATCAAGGGCATCGACGTCAACAAGGTCGAGAAGGAGACTCTCGCTCCGTACACGGCGACCGGCGTGCAGCTGGAGAACCTCAACGCCACCTACAGCAGCACCAAGGAGCAGATGATCGACGGCAACCCGTCCACGATCACCTACCTCAAGGACCCGAACGGCGACAAGATCGCGGCCGGCGCGGCCGTGATCGTCGATCTGGGCTCCAGCAAGCCGATCGGCGAGGTCACGATTACCGGTCATGCCTCCAGCCCCGACGACCGTCCGAGCCAGGGCGTCGTCGAGGTCAGCGATGACAAGGCCACCTGGACCAAGCTCGGCGACCTGAGCGACGACGTCACCTCCACGGTGAGCGGCAACGTGACCGGGCGCTACGTACGCATCCGCAACACCGCCGCCAAGAACGTGTGGTGGCGCGTGGCCGAGATCACCGTGACCCCGCCCGAGACCGCCGATCCGCTCAAGTCGGTGTACACGAACAAGACGCAGCACGGGTACACCGCCACGCTGGGCGCCAATACGGCGGAGCTGTTCGACAAATCGCACACGATGCTTGACGGCGGCCAGTACGCCGGACTCGATCTGCTGGCGATCCGTGATCTGACCGACGTCGAGCTGAACACCGGCAACGCGAACCCCAGCCTGCAGATCTCCGACAACGGACTCGTCTGGACCACTGTCGAGCCGGGCAACCTCACGGGCAAGACCGCCCGCTACGTGCGCGTGATCAATGACACCGACGGAGCGGCCTTCTCGGTCGACAAGCTCAAGGTCGGCTTTTCCACGGTCGGCAAGTTCGGCAAGCTGGTCTCGTCCGACATCCAGAAGCGCACCGATTGGGGAACCGACACCCGCGAAAGCGGCAACGCGTTCGACGGCGATATGACCACGGTCATCAAGTTCGCCGGCCAGCCGCGACAGGGCAACACCGCGGTGTTCGATCTCGGTCAGCCGATCGACATCACCTCGCTGCGCATCTACACGCAGGACACGCAGTACGACTACATCCGCGACACCAAGGTGCAGATGTCCGTCGATGGCAAGACCTGGGTTGACGCGTTCGAGATTGGCGACGGTGTGTCCGACACCGACACCACGACCGCGTTCGGCGACATAAGCGACACGAACAAGAAGACCGATTCCAACTACCCGAATGTCTTCTACTACGGCAAGGACGACATCGCCAACGGCACCGGCATGCGCTACCTGCGTCTGCTGACCACCGCCGACTACCCGCAGCGTGCACTCGCGTTCAACGAGTTCATGGTGAATCAGGGCGCCTACGTCTCCACCGAGGCGAACGCGGCGTTCTCCGCCACCAAGGTCGAGGAGCGCGGCCACGCGCCGAGCAACATGATCGACGGCGACCTGACCACCACGTACAAGCCGAGTGCGGCCGATGGCTCCCTGACCTACAAGATCGATGACCCGAGCGACATCAAGTCGTTCCGCATCGTGCAGTCGGGTGCCGCCAGTGGCGCGACCGTCACCGGTACGGTGTACGACGCGGCGACCGGAACCACTTCCGGTGTGACGGCTCGTACAGCCGCCCGCTCCACCTCCGAGGTGACGTTCGGAACGCTGGAACAGGCGATCAACGAGTTCAAGGTGCCGGACGGCAAGCAGCTGCTCAGCGTCAAGATCGCGTGGAGTGACGCCATCCCCGAGATCTCCGAGTTCATCACGCTCGACTCGGCCGACACCGACGCCGACATCACCACGGCCAAGGCGGCGCTCAAGGAGAAGATCGACGCGACCGTCGACACTTCCGCCTGGACCGCGAACGCCAAGACCGCGTATGACGAGGCCAAGGCCACCGCCCAGGCGGTGTACGGCAGCCCGCTGGTCGGCAAGGCTTCGATCGACGCCGCAGCCAGCGCCGTGCAAAGCGCCATCGACGCCGCGCAGACCAAGGCCGACGCTGCCGCGGTCGCCGCGCTGCGCAAGCTCGTGGATGCAGCCGTCACCAACGACGGCCACTTCTACACGACAGTGACGTTCACCGCGTACACCGACGCGCTCGACGAGGTCAAGGAAGCGCTGAAGGACACGAACAACCTGTCCACAGCAGACGCCGCAAGCCTCAAGAAGGCCGTCGATGACGCTCTCGCCGCGCTGAAGGACTCCACCTACCAGCGTGAGCTCGCGACGATCGCCGTCGACAGCTTCGCCACGATCGACGAGGCCGACTACACCACGAACTCCTACGCGGCTTTCAAGGCCGCTAAGGAGGCGCTCGACACCCTGATCGCCGCTGACGGAACCAAGCCGGCCGCGTTCAAGACCGCGACCGCCGGCTACACCACCGCCAAGACCGCGCTGGTGAACGTCGCCGCCCTCAAGGCCCAGATCGCGCACGAGAGCAACTACGTGGAGGCGAACTACACCGCCGACTCGTGGAAGGCGTACTCCGACGCGCTCAAGGCCGCAAAGGCGGAGCTGGTCGACGGCACCACCGATTCGGTGGCCGCCGCGCTGACCGCGCTGACCGCCGCCGAGAACGCGCTGGTGCGCACCACGACGCCGCCCGACACCACCGTGCTCGACGAGACCATCGCCGACATGGAAAAGGTTAACGGCAGCGAGTACACCACCGACAGCTACAAGGCCCTGACCGACGCCATCGCCAAGGCGAAGAGCGACAAGGTCAAGGGGGATGCCGGCCTCAACCAGCAGAACATCGACGCCATGAAGGCGGCGAAGGAGGCCCTGGTCTCCACCGTCGAACTCAAGGCGAAGGTCGCCGAAGCCGGCAAGGTTGACTCGTCCAAGTACACCACGGCCAGCTACGAGGCGCTCTCCAAGCTGCTCGCCGCGAAGGACGACACCACCTCCGACCCGGTCGTCAAGGGTCTCGACACGCTGTACAAGTCCGGCACCGTCAAGGAGCTCGCCGAGCGCGTCGCCGCCATCGACGCCGCGGTCGCCAAGCTGGATGCCCGCGCCACCGGCGTCAAGGACTACGTGGACGGCATCAAGCTCAAGGACAACGACAAGGGCTATTACACCGACGCCAGCTACAAGGCCTACTCCGACGCCTACAAGGCGCTGAAGAAGCTGGCCGCCGCCGGTGAAGGCGAAGTCGGGATTGCCGAGTTCACCGAAGCCAAGGAGGCGTTCGAAGCCGCCGAGGCCAAGCTTGCCTACAAGTCCGCGGACTACGGCAAGATCGATGACCTGCTCGCCAAGGTCCCCTCGGACCTGAGCGGCTACACCGCCGACTCGGTGGCGAAGTTCGAGGCGGCCAAGAAGGCCGTGAAGCGCGGACTGACCATCGACCAGCAGAGCAAGGTCGACGCGATGGCCGACGCGCTCGAAGCCGCCATCAAGGGCCTGACTCTCAAGTCGCAGGCACCCGGTGGCAACAAGGGCGACGGAACCCAGAGCGGCACTCATAAGGGCGACGACATCTCCAAGACCGGCGCCGACGTGCAGGTGTTCGCGATCATCATCGCGCTCGCCACGTGCGCTGGCCTGGGCGCCATGGCCTACGCCCGTCGCCGCCGTGAGGCGTGACGGCAGGCTGACTAGCCGATAACCCAAGGGGCTCCCCTCCAATCCAAGGAGGGGAGCCCCGATTTGTTGGACGCTGTGTAAATGTATCGCGGACACGCGCGATCCGCGACCGTTACGCGAACAGGTCGTTCAGCGCTTCGGCCATGGTCGGATGCGTGAACATCATGTCGCGCAGCGTACTGGCCGGCGCGTCGAGATCCATCGCCAGCTTGACGATGTTGATCACCTCGTGCGATTCGGCGGCGAGCAGCATCGCGCCGAGAATGCGGTCGGTGCCGTTCTCGACGAGCGCCTTCATCATGCCCTCCGGTCGACGCATCACCTGGGCCTTGGGCACCGTGGCCACCGGCAGTCGCTTGACCACGTAATCCAGTCCCGCCGCCTTCGCCTCGCGCTCGTTCAGGCCCACACGCGAATACGGCGTGTGCAGGAACGTGCTTGACGGCACGTTGCGACGGTCGCTCAGCGTGTACGGGCGCGCGGAACCGTTCAGCTGAGACCATACTACGCGGTAGTCATCCAGCGAGATGTACGTGTGCTGCGGGCCGCCGTTCACGTCGCCCAAAGCCCAGATGCCGTCGGCGGTGGTACGCAGCAGGTCATCGACCTTCACGGCGCCGCGTTCGGTGAGTTCCACGCCCGCCGCCTCGAGATTCAGGCCCTCGACGTTCGGCGTGCGTCCGGTGGCCACCAACACCGCGTCGGTGGACAGGCACAGACGCGCTTCGGAGCCGACGTCCGACGCGCCCCTCATCGAGACGGACAGCCTGATGCCGTCATCCGCCGATGTGATCGCCTTGGTGTCCGCGCCGAACAGGAACCTGACCCCCTGCGATTCCAGCTGTGCACGGATCGCGGCCGCCACATCCTCGTCCTCGCGTGGCAGGAACTCGTCGCTGTGCTGCAGCACGGTGACCGCCGTGCCGAAATCGGCGAACATCGAAGCGAACTCAAGTCCGATGAATCCGGCGCCGATGATCACCAGCCGTTGCGGAAGCTCGTCGACGTCCATCAGACCGGTGCTGGTGTATACGCCCGGAGTGGTGCGAATGCCGGGAATGTCCGGAATGTGCGGCGTAGCACCGGTGTTGATGAACATCATGTCCGCGGCCACGGCGACCGGTCCGTCGGCGGTGGTGATTTCCGCACTGTGGGCGCCGGTGAAGCGCGCGCGGCCGGTGATCACGGTGATGTTGTCCTGGTCGGCCAGCTTATGGTAGTTCCGGTCGCGCAACATCGCGGTGATGCGCCGCTTCTCCCTGATGGCGGCTTCGAATGCCGCTTCGCGGGTTTCGGCGGTACGGTTCGCGCCCTCTCGCCGCGCCCGATCGGCGGAGAGGATCAGTGATTTGGACGGCAGGCATCCGATATTGATGCAGGTGCCGCCGTACATGTCGGCGCTCGCTTCGGCCACGACGACAGTTCGGCCCGTTGAAGCGAGCTTTGCGGCCAATGTCTTGCCTCCCTTGCCGAATCCGATGATGAGGGCGTCCGCGGAAATCGCGGATGGAACGTCGGTGCTGCTGGTGCTGGTCATGGTGATGTCCTTACTTATGCGGATGGTGGTGCGCCCAAACCGAGGTGTATCCGTCTTTCGTCCCCTTCCTTGGCGACGATGGGACCGGTCGACGCGAGTGGGCGCACCACTGTACGCACGCGCGCCGAAGTCGGAGCCGTAGTCCTGTCCTATGCAGCTACGATACCGTCATCATATCAGATGCGGTGGGCGGAGCGAAGCGTGAATCGGACTTATCCACATGGTTATCCACATCCGAGGTGGGTCCGGTCATGGCGTTCATCCAGACGGCCCATGGGTGTAATGCGAAGGCCCTTTGCGGAAGCTGATCCGCAAAGGGCCTCGGGGTCGGTCGTTTGGTGGCTAACGGGCCGTCAGCCCGGCCATGCGTTGCATGGATCTCATTCGCCCAATGCCTTGTCGACGACGAGCTTGGCCTCGTCGAGCACCTTGTCCAGGGCCTCGGGGGAGACGAAGGATTCGGCGTACACCTTGTAGATGTTCTCGGTGCCGGAAGGACGCGCGGCGAACCAGTTGTCCTTGGTGGTGACCTTCAGGCCGCCGATCTTGGCGTGGTTGCCCGGCGCCTCGGTCAGCTTGGCGGTGATGTCCTCGCCGGCCAGCTGCGTGGCGGCCACATCATCACCGGTCAGCTTGGCGAACTTGGCCTTCTGCTCCAGTGTGGTCGGGGTGTCGACGCGCTTGTACCAAGACTCGCCGAAGCGGGCCACCTGATCCTGATGCAGCTGCGCGGGGTTCTTGCCGGTCTTGGCGGTGATCTCGGCGGCCAGCAGGTCGGGGATCAGACCATCCTTGTCGGTGGTCCACACGCGGCCGTCGCGGCGCAGGAAGCTCATGCCGGAGCTCTCCTCGCCGCCGAACGCGACCTCGCCGCTGAACAGCGGATCCACGAACCACTTGAAGCCGACCGGAACCTCGACGAGCTTCGCGTTGATGGACGAGGCCACGCGGTCGATCAGGGAGGAGGAGACCAGGGTCTTGCCGATGCCGGTGCCTTCCGGCCAGCCCGGACGGTTGCCGCCGAACAGGTACTCGACGCACACGGCGATGTAATGGTTCGGGTTCATCACGCCCCAGTTCGGGCAGACGATGCCGTGGCGGTCGGCGTCCGGGTCGGTGCCGCCCACCAGGTCGTACTTGTCCCAGGCACCGGCGTTGAGCTGGTCCACGAGGCCCTTCATCGCGTACGGGGAGCTCGGATCCATGCGGATCTTGCCGTCGTGGTCGATGGTCATGAAGCGCCAGGTCGGGTCGACCTCGGGGCGCACCACGCCGATGTTCAGGCCGTACTTCTCGTTGATGAGCGGCCAATAGTTCACGGAGGCGCCGCCAAGCGGATCGATGCCCAGGCGCACGCCGGAGTCGCGGATCACGTCGAAGTCGATGACGTTGCCCAGGTCGGCGACGTAGTGCTCGCGGAAGTCGAAGCCCTCGACGTACTCGGACTTGATGGCCTCCTCGTAGGGCACTCGCTTGATGGACTTGAAGTCGCCGAGCAGTTCGTTGGCGCGGGCGGCGATGGCGTTGGTGGTCTCGGCCGGTGCCGGGCCGCCGGTGACCGGATCGTACTTGAAGCCGCCATCGGTGGGCGGGTTGTGGCTCGGGGTGACCACGATGCCGTCGGCCAGGCCCTCGCCTTCGAAGCGCTGGGTGCCGTCGGCCGCGCGGTTGTGCGTCAGGATCGCCTGGGAGACGACTGGCGTGGGGACGAAATCGCCGCGGGAGTCGACGCGCACGTGCACGCCGTTGGCGACGAGCACCTCGATGGCGGTCTTCTCGGCCGGACCGGACAGGGCGTGGGTGTCGCGTCCGAGGTACAGCGGGCCGGTGACGCCGGCCTTCTTGCGGTACTCGGCGATGGCCTGTGTGATGGCGACGATGTGGGCCTCGTTGAACGAGGTCTTCAGGGACGAGCCACGGTGGCCGGACGTGCCGAAGATGACACGCTGCTCCGGAACCGCCGGGTCGGGGACGAGGTCATAGTACTTGCCGATGACTTCGTCGACATTGATCAGATCAGCTGGGGTGGCGGGCTTGCCCGCATTGTTTGCTACCATGCTTCTATTTTGCCACGACCGGTGTCATTTGGGTTACGTTTTTGTGAGAAATTGTGATTTTTTGTTCGAGAATGTTGGTGATGTTGCCGGGCGTGCTGCCTGCGCGTGCCATGTGCGCCCAGCTCTATCCGCTCTGTCATTAGGTACACCGGTACATTACGGGTTCAAATAGCCGTTATCTGGTATTCCCCGTGCGAAATGGTCGTTTCAAAGCCCAAAAACGACCATTTCGCACATGCAATTGTGAATAACGGCTATTTGAACCCGTAATGTACCGGTGTACCAGATAAGAGGATGACGGCGGGGAGGGGGAAGGCGGAAAAGAATGCAGCGAAAGAGACACGGAGGAAAGGGACGCGGCGGAAAAGGGGCACGGAGGAAAGGGATGCGGCGGAAAAGGGGCACGGCGAAAAGGATGCAAGGAAACACGATTGACCCTAGAGGATTGATTATTCGTACGGCAACATGAGCTCCTGCGATGACGCGGCCGATGACGATGCGGTCGCCGGTGGCTTCGCCATCGTTGACGGCAAGTACAACACCGAGGCGATGTTCAAGCACGGCTTCAACCTGTCCATCAACGTCGGACAGCCGAAGTTCGCCAAGCTCGCTGCCGGCCAGATATCCGGTATGGTCGATGCCGCCGCCGGCGCGAAGGTCACGGTGACGGTGGATGGCAAGAGCTACGTCGCGATCGTCGGGAACGCCGGTGCCTGGACGGTTCGTCTGCCGAAGGCGCTTGCGCCCGGCTCGCACAAGGTGACGGCCGTGGCCTCGCTGCAGTCCAAGGGCTCCGATTTCACCACGACCGGAGCTGCCGCTTCCCGGAAGTTCACGCTGTAGCGGTAGCGGGTCTTCGCGGATGGGCGCCGTGATGCGTCCGTAAGGCGGCGTGCATGCGGGCTGAGCCGCGAGCGCGCCGCCCGCCCCGTCAATTGCGGGTGATGTCTCGCGTGGCGAGATCCGAAAATGGTTCCACGCCATACGGCCGGTCGGTGCCCTATGTTCCGACCGGTCGTCACGCTGCGCGGGTTTTGCGTCACTGTGCGCGGGTCGCGTCACGCTGCGCGACCCCTCGCACAGTGACGATATCCCCAAAGCCCAGTGATTGCAAGGGTTTTCGTCATAGCGTCACTCGGTGCGGGGTCGCACAGCGTGACGCGACCCGCGCACAGTGACGGGTGCCCGCGAAACATGCGTCGCGTGAGCCGGCGATGATGCTTATATAGATGTTTATATAACGGAGGAATACAGGAATGCGACCGGATATGGTCGGCGGAACGAGCGAAACGGGGCGATGTGCATGACTCGAACAATGCACGGTTCGGACAAGAGCGGCACGAAGGCGCCGAAGTCGCCGCACGATGACGGGCGGGAAAACCGAGACCCCTGACGGAGGGCGAATCCGGGGAAAGTCCTGCCTGCCCGACGGCGCCCACGGTGACGCGCGGGAGCGTCCCTGACTGACGCCGTGCCGCGCGGTCTCGCCCATCTACCCCGCCATAGTCCCATCCGGCGCGTCGCAGATGGGACTTTCGCGGGATGGGGGATGAAAGGCGGGCTGCATCGGCCACCCGCTCATCGCCCGAATGGTTGCGATGCCATCTTTGTGATTTATCGGCGTGTCGCAGTTCATCTGAAGTTAACATACCAATCGACTCGATGCAGGGTTGCAAGTCGACAAGACGCAAGACCTGAGATACGGATAGGACTATCCATATCTCAGGTCTTTTTTTGTTTTGCGGCCCGGCACCGGAGACGGATCAATGGAAGATTCACGGAAAGGGATGTGAGATGGCAGCATCAACTGCATCGCAGATCATCGAAGCGATCGGTGGCGCGGGCAACGTCAAGAGCCTGACGCACTGCGCGACTCGCCTGCGCTTCGAACTCGTCGACGCGGGCAAAGTAGACCAGCACCGGCTGGAGACCATGAAGGGCGTGCTGGGAGCGGTGCCGCAGTCCGGCGACCGTTACCAGGTCGTCATCGGCGGCGCGGTCGCCACAATGTACGAGAACATCATGCACCTGCCCGAGATGGCGGGCGTCGGCGCTGGCAAGGGCGCGGTCGCCGGCGACAAGGCGCAGTCCGATGCCGACGTCAAAGCCGCCGAGCGCGCCAAGGTGCGCGGCAAAGTCGCGTGGATGGACTCGTTCTTCGAGTACCTGTCCGACTCGTTCCGCCCGATCCTGGGCGTGCTGCTCGGCGCGTCGATCATCATCGCCCTGATCAACCTGTGCATCTCCATCGGTATCGTGCCGGGCGAGGAAGCCAACACCAGCCTGGTGTTCATCAAGGCCATCTGGAAGGGCGTGTTCTACTTCCTGCCGATCATGATTGCCTACAACGCCTCGAAGAAGCTCAGGGTCGACCCGTGGCTCGGTGGCTCCATTATGGCTGCTCTGATGACCCCGCAGTTCGCCGACCTGATGGACTCCGAAAAGTGGAAGGACGTAACCACCTGCGTCAAGAGCGCCACGCTGGGCACCACCTCTTGCTCGACCAAGGTGTTCGGCATTCCGATGCTGCTCAACGACTACAGCGGCAACGTGTTCGTGCCGCTGCTGATGGCTGCCGTGCTCGCGCTCGTCTACCACGGGCTCAAGAAGATTGTCCCCGACAGCGTGCAGATCGTGTTCGTGCCGTTCTTCTCGATGATCATCGTCGGCGCCCTCACCGCCTTCCTCATTGGCCCGCTCGGCATCCTCGCCGGCAACTGGCTCGGCGTCGGCTTGGCCTGGCTCAACGGCCACGCCCCGTTCATCTTCGCGATCCTGATCCCGATGCTCTACCCGTTCCTCGTGCCGCTCGGCCTGCACTGGCCGCTCAACGCCCTGATGCTTATGAACATCCAGTCCCTTGGCTACGACTTCATCCAGGGCCCGATGGGCGTGTGGAACTTCGCCTGCTTCGGCG
>ERZ1032445.208-NODE-208-length-15493-cov-9.020339_pt1 | contig 15493 bp, 15 predicted proteins | sample MGYA00518161_ERZ1032445 | MGnify/ENA primary metagenome ERZ1032445 (study PRJEB33719, sample SAMN04261326) | wastewater metagenome | biome: periurban shantytown; feature: human; material: feces | host: Homo sapiens | place: Peru: Lima | collected 2013-01-24 ...
ATCCCCGCCACCGGCGATAGCAGCAGCCCCATTTTGTGGGCCGCCCTGCTGCTTTGCAGCGGCGCGGGTTTGGCAGTAACGGCATATAAGAAAAACAGACACCGTTCATAAAAAGTGTAGGCAGCTGTTCGTGGCTGTCTACATTTTTTATGCCGCATTTGCAGGGGCCGGATATGTGCGTCCCCTGCGTGCCGTTTTTGTAAAATTCTTGCAATTTTTGCCGTAATACGGTACACTGGTTTTATAGCAAACGGAAAGGAAACACACCATGGGAATCGTAGTAATCGGCGCAGTTTTTGTTGACATCAAGGGGTATCCCCTTTCCACCTATATCCCGGGCGGGCGCAACGCCGGCCGGGTCGAGCAGGTCCACGGCGGCGTCAGCCGCAACGTGGCCGAGGATATCGCCAATGTGGAGCTGCGCCCCACCTTCGTCAGCCTGGTGGACGACACCGGCTCCGGCCAGGACGTCATTGACAAGCTGGGCAAGCACAAGGTCAACACCCGGTTCATCCGCCGCGTGCATGACGGCATGGGCACCTGGCTGGCCGTGTTTGACAATGACGGCGACGTGACCGCCGCCATCTCGAAGCGGCCCGACACCCGCCCGCTGACCGCCCTGCTGGCCGAGAACGAGGAGGGCATCTTTGCCGACTGCGACAGCGTCGCCCTTGAGCTGGATCTGGAAAAAGAGACGGTCAAGCAGGTGCTGCGCTCAGCCAAAAAGTACGGCAAGCGGGTGTATGCGGTCATTTCCAACATGAGCATTGCGATGGAACGCCGCGACTTTTTACAGCAGATCGACGGTTTTGTCTGCAACCAGCAGGAGGCGGGGATGCTTTTCTCCGACGATTACGACCACCTTGCCCCCGCCGCCATGTGCCGCGTGCTGGCCGACAATGTGCGCAGCGCCCGCATCCCTTGCATGGTGGTGACGATGGGCGGCCAGGGCGCTGTCTACGCCCGCGCCAACGGCGAGTGCGGCATTGTGCCCGCCAAGAAGGTGGATGTCATCGACACGACCGGCGCGGGCGACGCGTTCTTTGCGGGCACGGTCATTGGCCTGACCTACGGCAAGGGCCTGGCGGATTCCTGCGAAATTGGCAGCCGGTTGGCGGCGTCGGTCATCTGCACCGCCGAAAACGTCTGCCCCCGCTTCCGCCCGCAGGAGTTCGGGCTGGACGTGCAAGTGGTGGATTGAGGAAAGAAGGCAGACCCTTTTGACCATTAAGGATATCGCCCGCGAGTCGGGCTACGCGGTGGGGACCGTCTCCCGCGTGTTGAACCATAACCCCAGCGTCCGCCCCGAGGCACGGGAGAAGATCCTTGCCGTGGTGGCGCAGTACGGCTACCAGCCCAATGCCAACGCCAAGCACCTAAAGCAGCAGGCCTACGAGGGCCTTGCCCTGGTGGTAAAAGGCACCCAGAACGCCCTGTTTGCGGATTTGCTGGACAAATTGCAGGCATATGTTGAAAAATGCGGCTACACACCCACGGTCTACTACATCAACGAGACCGGCGACGAGATGGCCTACGCCCAGATGCTCTGCACCGAGCGCAAGCCCTACGGCATCTTTTTCATCGGCTCGCACCCGCACTGCTTCACGCCGGAGCTGGCCGGGCTGGGCATCCCCTGCGTGCTGCTGACGAACAATGCGGCGAGCCTGGGCATCCCGAACCTGTCCAGCGTCAGCGTGGACGACCGCGCCGCCGCAAAGGTCATGATCGAGCATATGTACAAGCAGGGTCGCCGCCGCATCGGCATCATTGGCGACCGGCCCGATTGCAGCCGCCCGAGCCAGCAGCGTCTGGACGGCTGTCTGGAGGCCATGCAGCAGCTTGGCCTGCCCTTTGATTTTGACAAGCAGTACGGTTACGCCCGCTTTTCCATGGAGGAGAGCTACGCGGCGGCGGAGTACCTGCTGGCCCACTGCCCCGATCTGGACGCCGTGTTTGCCATGTCGGATCTGATGGCGCTGGGGGCCGTGCGCGCCTTCCAGGATCACGGCCTGCGGGTGCCGCAGGATATCGGCGTGGCCGGGTACGACGGTATTTCGCTGGGGCGTTTCACCGTGCCGCGGCTGACGACCATCCGCCAGAACACCGCGCTGCTCTCCCAGCGTGCCGCGCAGATTTTGCTTGCCAGCATCGAGCATAACGCCCCTGCGGTGCATGAGGTTGTGCCGTTTGAGCTTATTTTGGGGGAGAGCGTGTGATACAAAGGCTTCCCCCTTTCCCAATATCGCACCGTAGGGGCCGGACATGTCCGGCCCTCCACCTTGCCATAACCGCTCAGCTGCCCTTATGCCGCGGGCCGGGCATGCCCGGCCCCTACAACTCTATGATAAAAAGCAGGTACCCACGTTTTACCGTGGATACCTGCTTTTTTTCTATCATTCTGCCGCGCTCTCCGGGGTGGCTATGCCAAATTGCTCGTTGAACCGCCGCTCGACCTCGGCGTCTACATAGTCGTCGTCGGGGTAGACATCGTCGTGGGCGTTGGCGTATTCCTCGGCGATATCATCGCGCAGCCGGGTCTTGATGTACTCGTCACGGTCGGCCTCGCTGGAGAAGCTGGAGCCGTCATAGTGGTAGCTTTCCGTCACGCGCTGGGCTACCTGGGCAGCGGTCAGCCCCTCGGGGTAGGCGGCAACACAGTCCAGGTAGTAGCTGATGCCGTCGTCGGTGTCCTCCCCGCTGGAGAAGTGGTAGCTCGTAAAGCCCAGGTCCTTGTTCGCGGCCAGCTGCATAATGCCTATGCAGTCGGCGGCAAAGGACTCGGCGTCGGCGTAGGGGCCGGTCAGGGTGGTGTTCAGCACGCAGTCGTCGCCGCTTTGCAGCGTGTAGCTGCCGCCCGCGCCGTGGTTGAACCAGACGTTGACACCGCAGTAGCCCGTTTTGGCTTTCAGCTCCGGGTCGGCGGTCAGGGCACTGTACAGGGCGTCCACCTTTTCCGTCTCGATACGGCTTATGGCGCTGCTGCGGGCAGGGCCCCACTCACTGACAGCCAGGGGCAGCAGCGCCGCCGCGCCGACAACGCAAAGGGTGAACGCCGTACCCAGCATGGCCAGCCAGTCAAACTTGACCAGCACATCGGGCTTGGCGCTGTACACGAGCATTTCAATACCCAGCACAATAAGGATGACCGGGGAGAACTTTACAATTTGCAGCAGGTTGAACGCCGGCACGATTTGGTAGAGCATCAGCAGCACACCGGCCAGAATCAGCACCAGTGCAAACGCCAGCGTCCCCACGCGGCGTGTCTTTTTCGGGGTGGTTTTTTCGTCCATGATTCTATTACCTCATTTATTCTTCGTTGCACAGTAGGGGCCGGGCATGCCCGGCCCGCGCGTGTATGGCGGGCACAGCGGCGGTGGGTCAGCGGCGGGCGGGACATATCCCCCCCCTACCCGGAAGTGGAAGCCACACAGGCAGCCTTCTCACAGCCGCCCCTCATCCGGCGCTGCGGCGCCACCTTCCCCAAGGGGGAAGGCAGGGCGTTATTCATGCGGATACGGCGGCAGCTCGTCATCGCTGTGCTTCGCTTCGGGGTGCAGACCCAGCAGCTTGAGGCCTGCGAAAATCAGCAATGCCGCAATGACAACATTCGGTATGCCGGTGATGATGTCGTAGGCGTAGCCGTTGCCCACAAGATTGCACAGCAGCGTATAGAGCCAGGTTGAGATGAATGTCTCATACAGTGCCCAGACGCCGAAGCCGACCAGACCCCAGCCAATCAGCCTGTTGTGCTGGGGGACCAGCTTTTTGATCTCCTCATAATTGCCCAGAACCAGCAGGGAATCCTCCTTCGGCTCACCGGCCGCCATGTGGCGGATGAGGTCATAGGTGTCAAAAAAGCTGTACATCCAGATAACAAGGCAGAGGAACAGCAGCGGTTCAACGACGGTGGCCGCCATCACGCAGAGCATCAACATCATCGCAATCGAGAGGCCGCGCTGCATATAGCCGTAGTACATCTGCCCCGCGCCGGGGATGCAGGCGAAGATAAAGGTCAGGAATCCATTCTTTTTCATAGGTCATTCTCCCTTGGCGGTGCTGCCGCCGATCGGTTTGGTTCGCATTTGTTCCAGGCCGCTCTCAGCGGTCAGGGTAAAGTTTTTAAAGGTATCGTCGAGGCTCTTGTAAAAGCCGTTGACGGCGGTGCTGAATTTGGTGCCGAACCGCTCATGCGGGGCGTTGGGCTGCTGCGGCAGCAGGGCGGCGGTGTTGGGCACGCCAAAGGTCCTGACCGCACCCCACATCACAAACCCCAGCACGACGGCGGCCGCCGCCGACACATAGCGGTTCGTCATAATGCGGAAGCTGCGCAGCCGCATCAGGTTTTGCACCTGCGGGATCAGGTCGCGCATGGGCTGTTTCATGCAGTCGGGCGCAGCCTCGATCATGGCTGTGTAGCGCAGCAGGCAGTAGTCGCAGAAGCTCAGGTGCTCGGCAGCCTCCAGCGCACCCAAGTCGTCCAGAGTGCCGTCCTTCAAAGCGTACAGGCCCTCGTCGGTCAAATGGCCTTCGGCGTCAAAGAGTTTTTCGTTATCAAAATAAAGGCTCATTCGTTCTGCCTCCTCTCGGTAATTTGCTGGCGCAGCAGCAGTTTGGCGCGCCACAGCTGGCTGTTGATGGTCGCAGGCGGGCGGCCCACCAGCTTTGCAATCTCGGTGCTTTCCTTGTGCTCCAAAAAGTACATGACTGCGATTTTTCCGTAAGGCTCACGCAGGTTCCGCACCAGCTGTTCCAGCTCTGCGGCCCCGGCGCGGTCGGCCAGGTTTACCGCCGGGTCGTCGGCGTCACTGCCGGGTGCGCCGCGCGGCTCCGGCAGGGCATCGTCGCCCGGGGCATCCACCTTGCGCACCCAGGCGCTTTTCAGGTGATCCTTGCATTTGTTGGCCGCCACCCGCACGAGCCACTGTTTGTAATACTGCGGTTCGCATCGGTCGATAGCCGAAAACGCGGAGAGGAAGGTATCCTGGGTCAGGTCCTCAGCGGTGTGGGGCTCGTGCACAAATTGCAGGCAGACCGTGTAGATGAGCTTTTGGTATTGCTGCATCAGCCCGGTAAATTCTTCATTTGTCAGTGCCCACACCTCCCTTGCTTTGTCCTTCTGTATACTAAAACGAATCCCCCGGCGCCGATATTGCAAGCGCGGGGGAATTTTAAAAAAAAAGTTTTCTTCTTTGGCTTACCCCGAGGGGCTGCGCCCGCAGGCGCGTGTCGAAGCGCAACCGCCGTAGGCGGCTCTTAGCGCGGAGACCGAAGCTGTCTGCGAAGCAGACTGATGAGGGGCAGGCGTGCCGTTATCGCCCTTTTACCGGGCAACCACCGGAAGGCCGCCCCTCATCCGGCCTGCGGCCACCTTCTCCCCAGGGAGAAGGCTTTACAGGTTGATATCCAGCTCCACCGGACAATGGTCGCTGCCCATCACATCCATCAGGATCGCGGCGGTCTGGATTTTGTCGGCAATGCGGTCACTGACCAGAAAATAGTCGATACGCCAGCCCGCGTTGCGTTCGCGGGCGCGGAAGCGCATACTCCACCAGCTGTACATACCGGTGGCGTCGGGGTGCAGATGGCGGAAGGAATCCGTGAAGCCCGCCGCCAGCAGCTCGCCCAGCTTACCGCGCTCCTGATCCGAAAAACCCGCCGCGCCGCGGTTGGGGCCGGGGTTCTTCAGGTCAATGTCCTCGTGCGCCACGTTCAGGTCCCCGCACAGGATGACCGGCTTCTCGGCATCCAGCTTTTGCAGGTAGCGGCGCAGGTCATCCTCCCACTGCATACGGTAGTCGATGCGGGCCAACTCGTTCTGGGAGTTGGGCACATAGAGGTTCACGAGGTAAAAGTCCGGGTATTCCAGCGTGATGGCGCGGCCCTCGTGGTTGTGGATATCCTCGTCCAGGCCGTACCGTACCGACAGCGCCGGTTCCCTGGCCCAGATGGCCGTGCCGGAGTAGCCTTTTTTATCGGCGCTGTATATGTACTCGGTGTAACCTTCGGGCGCAAAATCCGCCTGACCGGGCTGCATTTTCGTCTCCTGGATGCAGAAGAAATCCGCGTCAAGGGTGTTGAACACATCCTCAAACCCCTTTTTCAGGCAGGCCCGCAGACCGTTGACATTCCAGCTGATAAATTTCATGTGGGTGGCTCCTTTTTATACTTTTTTCACCGCATTCTTCTTCCACGCCCCGGTGGCAAATCTGGCGACAAAACAAATCACACGGCAGACCCAGTCAACCAGCATGGCGTACCAGACGCCGACCGCACCCATGCCCATATTGACGCAGAGCACCCAGCTCAGGCCCATGCGCCATACCAGCATGGAAATCGTGGCGACCACCATCGTGTACCGCACATCGTTGGCGGCGCGCAGGGCGTTGGGCAGCACAAAGCTGGCCGGCCACAGCAAAATTGAAAAGCCGTTGTGGATCATGACCAGCGTGTACGCCAGCGCCCGGGTCTCCGGCGTCAGGGTGTACATACTCAAAATCTCGTTGAGCAGCAGCAGCACCGTAACATTCACCGCGCCCTGGGCGATGTAATCCCACAGCAGCAGCTTTTTGGTGTAATATTTCGTTTGTTCAAAGTCCTGTGCACCGACGCAGCGGCCCACGACGGTAATCATGGCAAGGCCCATGGCGTTGCCCACAATGCAGCCGATGGCGTCCAGGTTGTTCGCCACCGCGTTGGCTGAGATATGCACCGTGCCGAACAGCGAAATCATCGAGACGACCAGCACGCGGCCCAGCTGGAACAGACTGTTTTCAAACGCCGAGGGGACGCCGATGTACAGGATGCTCTTGACGGTTTTGCCTTCCAGCCGGGTAACGCTGCGGGGCGTGATCTGCAGCACATAGTCGGGCCGCGCTGCCAGCGACAGGATGATAACCGCGCCCACCGCGCGGGAAATCAGCGTAGGCACCGCGACGCCCGCGACACCCATCTTCAGCACAAACACGCAGAGCGCGTTGCCGCAGAAGTTGATGGCATTGACGATGACCGATACTTTCATCGATACTGCGCTGTTGCCGGTGGAGCGGAAGATGGCCGCGCCTGCGTTGTACAATGCCAGAAACGGAAAGGACAGCGCCGTGATGGTAAAGTAGGTCAGGCAGGCCTGCATGACATCGTCGGTGATCGTGCCGAAGAAGAGCCGCAGCTGTGCCGTGCGGGTGATAAGGCAGAACGCCGCCACGCCCACACCCAGAATGGCACTGAGCGTCACGAGCTGTCCGGCGCTGTGGGCGGCCTCCTCACGCCGTTTGGCACCCAGGTGCTGGCTGGTAACGACCGCGCCGCCGGTAGCCAGCGCGCCGAACAACGTAATGATAAGCTGGTTGATCATATCGACAAGCGAAACACCGGAGATGGCAGCCTCCCCCACCGAGGATACCATGACGGTATCTGCCATACCTACGAGGATTTCCAATGCCTGCTCTATGATGAGCGGCCACAACAGCGTAAGCAGCTGCCGATTGGTAAATAACCTTTCTTTTTTCAATTTTTCAAAGCATCTCACTTTCCCAGGTTGAGTATACCACAAAAAAAGTCCCCGCGCAATGCGCGGGGAGATAAAAGGCTTCCCCTTTGGGGGAAGCTGTCCGCGAAGCGGACTGATGAGGGGCGGCCTTGCCTTACTGCCTCTTTACGGGGACACTACCATAGACGCGCCCCTCATCCGGCCCTGCGGGGCCGCCTTTCAGTCTACGCGCTAAGAGCCGCCTTCGGCGGTTGCGCTCCGACACGCGCCTGCGGGCGCAGCCCCAAGGGGGAAGGCATGGGGCTTTATTCATACCGCAGCGCCTCGATCGGGTCCAGCTTCGCCGCTTTATTGGCGGGGTAATACCCGAAGAACACGCCAATCGCCATACTGAACCCTACGGCAATCACAATGGCCGCAAGACTCGGGCGCGCCGTATAGCCCACGGCCTTGCTCAACGCTGCGCCCAGCCCCAGGCCCAGCACAATGCCGATGGCACCGCCAATCAGGCAGAGAATAACGCTCTCGGTGATGAACTGCATCCGGATGGCCGACGCGGGGGCCCCCAGCGCCTTGCGGGTGCCGATCTCGCGGGTGCGCTCTGTGACGGAGACCATCATGATATTCATGACGCCGATGCCGCCGACCAGCAGCGACAGCGCCGCAATGGCCGAAATGCCCAGTGAAATCGTGCTCATCATTTCAGACATCGAATCCAGCAGGCTCGCCAGGCTCGACGCGCTGGCGGTCCAGGAATCGTTGCGGGTGTAGTAGCTGGCAAAGAAATCGCCCACCGTGTCCACAAAGGTGGTCACGTTCACGCTGCCGCCGTTTGCCACCACCGTGATGCTCTGGTAGCCTGCGCCCGCGCCGGCGATGGATTTTGCCACGTCCAGTGGGATATAAAAGTTCGTCTGGATGCTGTCATCGTCGCTGCCGCCGAACATACTGGAGTAGTTGTCCTCTGTGTACTTATATACGCCCTGTATATAGAACGTATACAAATTCTTGTTGATCGTCAGCGTGACCGCCTTGCCGATGGCCTCCTGCGCGGTGCCGCCGACAGCCTGTTCGACGAATTTTTCTGACACGCAAGCGACCCTGCGGCCCGCGTCCTTTTCATCGTCAAGCCAGCGCCCATACAAAATCTGCGAATCTGCGCCAAGATTTTCCAGTGTGGCAGTATTGGCACCGCTGACGCTGGTCTTGATGGTCGTGGTCGGTTCGCCGTACTTGGCAATCGTCCCATCGCCTACTTGCTGGGAAAGCTCGATGTGATCCACCTGCGTCGGGAAGGTGGCCATAAAGTCATCCATCATATCCTGGGTAATGAGGTCGGAATCCGACGGCTGTGAGTCCATGAACCGGCGCAGCCGGACACCCTGGGATGTGCCCGAGGTACTGGAACTGCTTTTCTGCGTTACGGTAACCGAAATGTTGCTGGCACCCATGCCGGACATCGAGTCCATGACCGAGCCGGTCATGCTGTTGCCGACCGTTTCAATGGCGATGACCGCTGCAATGCCGATGATGATACCCAGCATCGTGAGCAGGCTGCGCATCTTGTTGGACTTGACGCTGGTCAGCGCCATGCTGATATTCTCAAAAAGCTGCACGTTCGCCTGTCCCCTTTCGTTCGCCCACGATCAGGCCGTCGCGCAGCGTCAGCACCCGCTGGCACTCCTCGGCCAGTTCAGGGTTGTGCGTGATGAGCACGATGGTCTTGTGGTATTTTTCATGCAGTTCGTGAAAGAGGTTCATCACGACGCGGCTGGTCTGGCTGTCCAGTGCGCCGGTCGGCTCGTCAGCCAGAATCAGCGCAGGCTCGTTGACCATGGCGCGGGCAATCGCCACACGCTGCTTCTGGCCGCCGGAAAGCTCGTTCGGCTGGTGCTTCATGCGCTCGGCCATGCCAACGCGGTCCAGCCACTCCTTGGCGCGGCGGGTACGCTCGCCCGCCGGGACGCCCGCGTACAGCATCGGCAGTTCGACGTTTTTCAGCGCACTCTGGCGGCCGATCAGGTTGTAGGTCTGGAACACAAAGCCTATCTTACGGTTGCGGATGGCCGCCAAGTCGTTGTCGTCAGCGTCGTGGATGTTCACGCCGTCCAGCACGTACTCCCCCGCTGTGGGCTTGTCCAGCACGCCGATAATGTTCATCAGCGTGGATTTGCCCGAGCCGGACTCACCCACGATAGCGACGAACTCGCCGGGGTAGACGGTCAAATCAATACCGTGCAGGATTTCCAGCTCGTTCGGCTGGCCGATGTAGTAGCTTTTGCGGATGCCCTGCATCTGGATGAGCGGCTGTGCGGGGTGCGCGGCCTCGTCACCAATCAGGGTCTGCGCGATATTTTGCGCGAACTGTTGTGTATTTTCCGGCATCACTGACCTCCCGGGCCGCCGCCGGGGCCGCCCGCCGGGGCGTCGTCGCCGCCCATGATCACGGTGCCCTCCGGCATATTGCTGGGGTCGCCGACGTAAAGATCGCCGTTTTCCATCACCTGCATCCCGTCGCCGGACGAGCTAGTCTCCACGCCCTGGGTCAGGTCGGCCGTGGCGCGGATGACGTCGCCCTCGTTCAGGTCGTCGCCGGTGATTTCAACGTAGTAATCGTTGGTGTCGCCCTCGGTGACGGCGACCTGCTCAAAGGTCATGTCCACGCCCTCGCCGCCGGTCTTGCGCAGCACGTAGGTCGAGCCATCGTCGTTGGTGCCCACCGCGTCACGCGGGACGGTAAAGACGTTCTCCTTCTCGCTGACGATGATCTCCACTTTGGCGGAAATGCCGATGAGCAGGCCGCTGTCCTGGTTGTTGACCGTGACAGTCGCGCCGAAGCTGCCGCTGTCGTTGGCGACCGGGTCAATGCGGGTCAGCGTGCCGGTGACGGTGTCCTTGGTAGCATCGCTGGTAATGTTGCACTGCATGCCGGCTTTCAGCTTGCCCACCGAACTGGCGGGGATCGTGACCTCGACGGTCAGGTTGTCCACGTCCTGAATGGTGGCAACTGCACCGCTGCACACGTCACCCACGGTGGCGTTCAGCGCCGTGATGGTGCCGTCCATCGTGGCGGTCAGGGTGCAGTTATCCAGTGCGGTCTGCAAGCTGGTCAGGGTGTCGTCCTCGCGCTGGGACTGCTCAAGCTTCGTCTCGGCGTTGTCCACACTGCGGGACGCGCCAGTGGCAGCCTTCTGGTAGGACTGCTGGGCCTTGTCCAGCGCCTGGGCCAGCTGCTCGATCTGGTTGTAGCACTGGCTGACGGCGTCAAAGCCCTGCAAGCCCAGTTCCGGGATGCTGCACTGGCCCTTGGCGACGCTCTCACGGTTGGTGTAATCGTCGATCTGCCCCTGCAGACCCGCGGCGCGGTCGGCATCGCCGTCCTGCTGGGCCTGGGTCAGCTGGATGCGCAGGTTCGCCAGGGTGTTTTCGTACCCGGCAATTTCCTCAGCGTAGCGGGTGTAATACTCGGTGACGATCTCACGGTTCGTCTTGCCGCTGTTGCTGCCGTCGGCCATTGAGCCGTAGTAGTCATCCAGGCCGAGGGTGTCGTACTTTTTCTGGGCTTCTTCCAGATCCGCCCGGGCACTGGCCAGGTCGGTGGCCTGATCCTCGACAGCCTGGTCATAGCTCTTCTGAGCGTCGGTCTGGGTGTCGCTGAGCTTCAGCCCGGCGTTGGCGATCTGCTTTTCCACATCGGTGGTGTCCAGCGTGGCAATGACGTCGCCCTTTTTGACCGTATCGCCCACAGCCACATTGACCGCCGTGACCTTGTAGGTCTTGACGGAATCCGAGGCGGTGACGCTGGCGCTGCTGCCGGACTTTACCGTGCCGTTGACGTTGACCGAATCGCTGAGGGTCGTCTTTTGCAGGACGGTCGTGCGCACATACTGGTAGGTCGTACCGGAGGCCGCCTTATTGGCCTTGCGCACAACGTTGGTGATGACCAGCGCGATAACGAGCACAATGACCAAAAAGATCGTCAGTTTTTTGTGGCGTTTGACCCAAGCCAACGGACCGCGCCGGGTTTTTGTTTGTTCTGCCATACCGGGTTCCCTTCTGTGTGTGGAGATTTTTTGACAAAATTTAGTATAAAGGGCAAATGTGTTTAAACTATGAAAGAAGCATGAAAAAGCGGCACACCTTTGGGAAAGTGTGCCGCTGTATAAGTCGTGCTATGGTAGGGGTCGATGCCCGCATCGACCTGCGGGGCGTCGAGGACGCCGCCTCCTACAAAACCTGTTAGTGCCGTAGGGGCCGGGCATGCCCGGCCCGCAACATATGGAATACCGCGCAGTTCGGGCCAAGCTGAGGGCCGGACATGTCCGGCCCCTACCCCGCTCCTTTTTCGCCCGGGTTTACCGCTCCTCGCGGAAATAGGCCAGGCCCAGGTGTGCCGGGGGCTGGTTTTCTTTCTTCTTGCGCATGGATACCACAATCAAAACCACAATCGTAACGACGTAGGGCAGCATCTGCACCAGGTCGGTGATGTGGCTTGCCATCGTGATGCCCAGCAGCGTTGGCAGGAACTGATACAGCCAGTAGAGCATACCGAACAGGTACGCGCCCCAGATGGCGTTCAGCGGTTTCCAGGTCGTGAAGATGACCAGCGCCACGGCCAGCCAGCCCAGCGCCTCGATCTGCCCGGTGGTGGCCCAGATGCCCTGGTTGTAGTCCAGCACGTAGTACAGGCCGCCAATGCCGCAGATGCCCGCGCCGATACAGGTCGCCAGGTACTTGTACAGCGTAACGTTGATGCCCGCCGCATCTGCGGTGGCGGGGTTCTCACCCACGGCGCGCAGGTTAAGGCCCGCGCGGGTGCGGGTCAAAAACCAGTGCAGCGCAATCGCCAGTGCAATGGCGGCATAGACGAGGAACCCGTAGCTGAACACGACCTGCCCGAAGCCGCCCAACGTGGACAGCACCGGGATTTTGGCGCTGAATGCCTTGTTGGCGATGGGGGCAGCAGAGTAGCTGGCGCCGTTTAAGATAAACACGCCGAAGAAGTTCGCCACGCCCATACCGAAGGTCGTCAGCGCCAGGCCGGTGACGTTCTGGTTGGCGCGCAGGGAAATCGTCAGGAATGCGTAAATCAGGCCACCCGCCATGGATGCCAGAATAGCGCAGGTCAGGGCAATGACAACGCTGACCGCGCCGCTCGGGTTGGCGGCGGTATTCTCATAGGCCCAGGCGCTGGCAAAGCCGGCAAAGCCGCCCAGGTACATGATGCCCGGCACGCCCAGGTTCAGGTTGCCGGATTTCTCGGTCACAGTCTCGCCCAGCGCACCGTACATGATAATTGTACCAAAGGGGATGGCGCGTAAAATCCATGCAATCAAACTGCTGTGCATATCACTTGCCCTCCTTGTGTGCGCCGCGCGGGATGACGCGGTAGTTGATGAAGAACTCACTGCCGAGGATGAAGAAGAGGATGATGCCGGTGATGATGTCGGCAGCGTACTCGTTCAGCGAGTAGGCGGACGCAATCTCCGACGCGCCGCGCTCCAGGAACACGAGCAGGAAGGAGATCAGCGCCATATAGAAGGTGTTGAACTTTGCCAGCCAGGCCACGATGATAGCCGTGAAGCCGCGCCCATTGGCGGAGGCCGTGGAAATCGTCTGATCCTTGCCCGCGACGATGAGGAAGCCGCACAGGCCGCAGATGGCACCGGAAATCAGCATCGTGCGCACCGTGACGCGGCGGACGTTGATGCCCGCGTACCGCGCGGTGTTCTCGCTCTCACCGACGACGGAAATTTCATACCCCTGCTTGGAGAAGCGCAGGTAGGCGTACATGACGAAGGTCAGCACAATGACAACGATGATGTTGATCGTATAGCGCTGGCCCAAAATGACCGGGAACCAGCCCGCCTTGGTGGCCTTGTTCAGCGTGCCAAGGCTGGACGCCTGGCCGCGCATGATGTTGGTCATGCAGGCGACGATCGACGTTGCCACGTAGTTCATCATCAGGGTAAACAACGTCTCGTTCGTGTTCCAGCGGGACTTGAACCACGCAGGGATGAAGCCCCACAGCGCACCGGCGGCAATGCTGCCCAGCGCCATGGCCGCAAACAGCAGCGGCAGCGGCAGGTTGTTGCCCTGGTACACCATGATGAGGGCGGCGGTCAGGCCGCCAATCAGAATCTGACCCTCGCCGCCGCAGTTCCAGAAGCGCATCTTGAACGCGGGGGCCAGCGCGATGCCGACGCAGAGCAGCGTGGACAGATCGCGCAGCATCCAGCTGAAGCGGGTCATGTTGGCAAAGGTGCCGCCCCACATGACGCCGTAGACGGCCAGCGGGTTCAGGCCGGTGACGAAAAAGATAAACAGCGCATCGACGACCAGCGCCAGCAGAATGGCAATGGCACGCACAGCGATCTTCTGGGGCATCGTGGTCCCCTCGCGCTTGGCAATGCGCAGCAGCGGCTCGCGGGCCGCAGCGGCAGTCTGACTCATGCCTGCTCCTCCTTTACCAGGTTGGTCATACGCAGACCGACCTCTTCCTTCGTGGTCTTGCGGCCGTCGAGAATGCCGTTGACCTTGCCGCCGCAGAGCACGACGATACGGTCACACAGTTCCAGCAGGACGTCCAGATCCTCGCCGACATAAATGACCGCCACACCGCGCTTTTTCTGCTCGTTCAGCAGATGGTAAATCGTGTAGGACGTGTTGATATCCAGCCCGCGCACCGCGTAGGCGGTCATCAATACGATGGGGTCGGCGGCCAGTTCGCGGCCCACCAGCACCTTCTGCACGTTGCCGCCGGACAGGCGGGAGACGGGGGTGTTCAAATCGGGCGTGACAACGCCCAGTTCTTTTTTGATGGTCTCGGCCAGGTCGTGCGGGGCCTTGCGGTCGACAATGGGCGAATGTCCCTTGCCGTAGCTTTTCAGCATCATGTTGTCGGTCATGCCCATCGAGCCGACCAGGCCCATGCCCAGGCGGTCCTCCGGCACGAAGGAGAGGTGGATGCCCGCCTCGCGGATGGCCTTGGGGCTTTTGCCGATGAGCTGCACCGGGGCGCTGGCCTCGGGGGCGTAATACTCAATGCTCGCGCCGCTCTCGGTGGGCTGCAGGCCCGCGATGGCTTCCAGCAGCTCCTTCTGGCCGTTGCCGGAAATGCCCGCAATGCCCAGAATCTCACCGCCGTAGACCGGGAAGGAGGCGTCGTCCAGCACGGTGATACCCTCGGCGCTGTGCACGGTCAAATGCTGGATGTCCAGCCGCTTGACCGGGTCGACCGGCTCGGGGCGGTCGATGTTCAGCTCGACCTTCTCGCCCACCATCATTTCGGTCAGCTTGGCCTCGTCGGCGTCCCTGGTGGCAATGTCGCCCACATACGTACCCTTGCGCAGGATGGCAACGCGGTCACTGATGGACAGCACCTCGTGCAGCTTGTGGGTGATGATGATAACCGCCTTGCCGTCGGCCTTCATGTTGCGGATGACGCTGAACAGCTTCTCGGTCTCCTGCGGGGTCAGAACCGCCGTGGGTTCGTCCAGAATCAGGATATCCGCGCCGCGGTAGAGCACCTTGACGATCTCCAGCGTCTGCTTCTGGCTGACGCTCATCTCGTAGACCTTCTGGTCAAGGTCGAGGTTGAACTCATATTTTTCGCAGATGGCGCGGGCCTTGTCGTGGACTTTTTTCAGGTCGAATTTTTCGCCGCCGCCCATGGACAGGGCGATATTTTCGGTGGCGGAGAACACATCCACGAGCTTAAAGTGCTGGTGGATCATACCGATGCCCAGATCCAGCGCGTCACGCGGGGAGCGGATGGTCACGGCCTTGTCTCCGACGTAGATTTCGCCCTCATCGGGGAAGTAGATACCGGCGATCATATTCATCAGCGTGGTCTTGCCGCTGCCGTTTTCACCCAGCAGGGCCAGAATTTCACCGCGGCGCACGCCCAGGGAGACATCCTTGTTGGCCACGACCGGGCCGAAGGTTTTGGTAACGTGCTCCAAGCGCACAGCATATTCGTTCTGCGCCATTATGCAGGCTCCTTTC
>ERZ1032445.215-NODE-215-length-15244-cov-8.741918_pt1 | contig 15244 bp, 10 predicted proteins | sample MGYA00518161_ERZ1032445 | MGnify/ENA primary metagenome ERZ1032445 (study PRJEB33719, sample SAMN04261326) | wastewater metagenome | biome: periurban shantytown; feature: human; material: feces | host: Homo sapiens | place: Peru: Lima | collected 2013-01-24 ...
GTGCCGAGGGCGACAGCGTGGGCGGCGTGCTGGAGACCGCCATTCTGGGCCTGCCCGCAGGCGTGGGTGAACCCTATTTCGACAGCGTGGAGAGCAAGCTCGCTCACCTGGCCTTCTCCATCCCGGCGGTCAAGGGCATCGAGTTCGGTTCCGGCTTCGGCTTTGCGGACCAGAAGGGCTCGGAGGCCAACGATCCCTTCCGGATGCAGGGGGAGCGCATCGTCACCGCCACCAACCACAATGCGGGCCTGAACGGCGGCATCTCCAACGGGATGCCCGTGGTGTTCCGCACGGCGGTCAAGCCTACCCCCAGCATCTACAAAACGCAGGACACGGTGGATTATATCGCAAAGAAGGACGCGGAGCTGTCCATTCAGGGCCGCCACGACCCCTGCATCGTGCCCCGGGCCGCCATTGTGCAGACCTGCGCCGCCGCGCTGGCCGTGGGCGACCTGCTCACCGCAAAGTACGGCATGGCCCGGATGGAGAACCCCACCGGCTACCGCAAGGAGGTGCTGTAAATGGAATACGGACTCATCGGCGGGCGGCTGGGCCACTCCTACTCCAAGGTCATCCACGAGATGCTCTGCGGCTACCGGTACGACCTGTGCCCCCTGCCCACGGAAGAGGAAGTCCGGGCCTTTATGGCCCGGCGGCAGTTCAGGGCCATCAATGTCACCATCCCCTATAAGCTGGTGGTCATGGAGTACTGCTCCTACATCGACCCCCACGCCAAGGCCATCAACGCCGTGAACACCATCGTCAACAGGAACGGCCTGCTCTACGGCTACAACACCGATTACCCCGGCTTCTCCTACCTGTGCGATGCACACGGGGTGGAGTTCAAGGACAGGACCGTGCTCATTCTGGGCACCGGCGGCACCCACAACACCACCTGGGCCGTGGCCCATGACCGGGGCGCGAAACAGATCTATACCGTCAGCCGCCATCCCGACCCCGAAAAGGGAGAGCTGACTTATGCTCAGGCCCTGACCACCGGGGCGCAGATCATCATCAACACCACGCCGGTGGGCATGTACCCCAATGTGGGCGTGAGCGCCCTGGATATCACCTCCATGCCCGGGCTGGAAGCCGTGATCGATGTCATCTATAATCCCGATAAGACCGAGCTCATCCTCCGGGCCGAGGAGCTGGGGGTGCCCGTTGCCGTCGGCGGCCTGGAAATGCTGGTGGCGCAGGCAGTGTACGCGGCAGAATTTTTCCTCGACCGCAAGTTTGAGGATGCGGGTGCCGAGATCGCCCGTGTGACCAGAGAGCTGCGGCGGGAACAGCTGAACATTGCCCTCATCGGGATGCCCTCCTCGGGCAAATCCACCCTGGGCCGCGCTCTGGCGGAACGGCTGGGCAAGCGGTTCGTGGATCTGGACGAGGAGATCGTCAAGGCCGACGGCCGGAGCATCCCGGACATCTTTGCCGCTGAGGGGGAGGCAGGCTTCCGGAAGCTGGAGGCCGCGCAGACCGCCCGCTTTGCCAGGGAGAACCGGCAGGTCATCTCCTGCGGCGGCGGCGTGGTCAAAGACCCGGCAAACCTCCGGGCGCTCCACGCCAACGGCATCGTGCTCTTTATCGACCGGCCGCTGGAGGATCTGCTGGTGGGCGGCGGAAGGCCCCTTTCCACCAGCCCTGAGGCCCTGAAAACCATGGAAGCCCAGCGCCGTCCGCTCTATCTGGCGGCAGCGGATGCTGTGATCCCCAACAAGACCACCCCTGCGGATGCCGTGACGGCGGCAATGGAGGCGCTGGATGAAATTTTTAGTCATTAACGGTCCCAACCTCAACCTGACCCAGTTCACGGAGCCGGGCATGGAGGGGCAGATCGATTTCAATACACTGCTGGATTATATTGAGGCGGGCTGTGCCCAGATGGATGTTCAGGTGGACTTTTTTCAGTCCAACCACGAGGGCGACCTCATCGATGAGATCCAGTCGGCGGCAGGCCGGGCCGATGGCATCATCCTCAACCCGGGCGGCTACGCCTATTACAGCGTGGCCATTCTGGAAGCGCTGCAGGTGTGCGGCGTGCCCGCCGTGGAAGTAATGCTGGCCGACCCCAGCGGCAAGGAGCCCTTCCGCAGCGTGGATGTGGTCTCCTTTGGCTGTCAGGGCCGCTTTGCAGGCGAGGGGGTCAGCGGATATCTCCATGCCTGCGCCTACCTTGTGCAGCTGCTCCGGCTGGATGGCGGCGCGCAGACGCACCTGGTGCAGTAACAACCCTCTCAGTCTCGCATTCGCTCGCCAGCTCCCCCGAAGGGGGAGCCCTTGGCAAGTAGGGCAGGCTGTGCAGCAAAACTGAAAGCATAGAGACAAACCAAAAGGGAAAGGAACCAAGCTGATCATATCGACCAAAAAAGGCACCACCAAGGAAGAGCTGGAAAAGATCGTAGACAAATTCGAGAAGCAGGGCCTGGATGTGACCCTGATCACCGGCAAGGATTACAATGTGTTCGGTCTGGTGGGCGATACCACCAAGATCGATGAGCGCGACGTGCTGGCCAACCCCTGGATCGACAACGTCACCCGCGTGTCCGCCCCCTATAAGCGGGCCAACCGCCTGTTCCACCCCGCCGATTCCATCATCGACTGCGGCGGCGTGAAGATCGGCAGGGGCGAGAAGATCGCCGTGATGGCAGGCCCCTGCAGCATCGAGGGGGAAGAGCAGGCACTGCGCATTGCCAACGGCGTAAAGGCGGGCGGTGCAAGCCTGTTCCGCGGCGGCGCTTATAAGCCCCGCACCTCTCCCTACTCCTTCCAGGGTCTGGAGACCGAGGGCATCCTCGATATGGTCAAGGCCCGGGAGGCCACCGGAATGCCCATCGTGTCCGAGCTGATGAGCGAGGACCGGATCCCGGAGTTTGAGGAATATGTGGACGTGGTACAGATCGGTGCCCGCAACATGCAGAATTTCCAGCTGCTCAAGGCCGTGGGTAAGATGCACAAGCCTGTTCTGCTCAAGCGCGGCCTGTGCAACACCATCGAGGAGTGGATCATGTCCGCAGAGTATATCATGGCCGGCGGCAACGAGCAGGTCATTCTCTGCGAGCGGGGCATCCGCACCTTTGAGAAGTACACCCGCAACACCCTCGACCTCTCCGCTGTGCCTATCATCCACGAAAAGACCCATCTGCCCATCATCGTGGACCCCAGCCACGCCACCGGCAAGGCCAATCTGGTTGAGCCGATGATGATCGCCGCTGTGGCCGCCGGTGCCGACGGTCTGGAGGTGGAAGTCCACTATGATCCCCGCCACGCATGGAGCGATGGCGCACAGTGCCTGACCCCGGATGCCTTTGCACAGGCCATGGCAAAGTGCCGTCAGGTCGCATGGGCCATTGGCCGGGATATGTAAGATGGATGTGGTGGTAAAACGCGCCCGCGCAGTGGCGGGCAGGATCGCCGCGCCGCCCAGCAAAAGCATGGCTCACCGGGCGGTGCTCTGCGCGGCGCTGGCAAAGGGGACCTCCCATCTCCATCATCTTGCTTTCAGCAAGGATATCTCCGCCACGCTGGGCGCGGCGGGCCGACTGTGTGCCCGTGTCACCACCGGTGAAAACGACGCGGTGGTGGAAGGGCTGGGCCGATTTCTGCCGGTTGATGCCCCCGTGGACTGCTGTGAGAGCGGCAGCACCCTGCGCTTCCTCATCCCGCTGGCCAGCCTGACCGGGCAGGAAGTGACTTTTACAGGCCGTGGGCGGCTGATGGAGCGGCCCCAGTCGGTCTACAAAACGCTGTATCAGCAGCAGGGCCTGCGTTTTGAGCAGGGCGCGGACCGCCTGACTGTGGAAGGTGCCCTGACCCCGGGCGAATACGAGCTGGCGGGCAACGTGTCCAGCCAGTTCATCAGCGGGCTGCTGTTTGCCCTGCCCCTGCTGGGCGGCACCAGCACCCTGCACCTCATCCCGCCTGTGGAGAGCCGGAGCTACATCGATATGACCCGCGCGGTGCAGCACGCCTTTGGCGTGGAGAGCCGCTGGCTGGATGAAAACACGCTGGAAATTCCCGGCGGGCAGCACTATCTTCCCGGTGATTACACCGTGGAGGGCGATTACAGCCAGGCGGCTTTTCCTGCCGTGCTGGGCGCTGTGACCGGCGGTGTGGCCATCACCGGCCTGTCTGAGGAGACCTTGCAGGGCGATGCCGCCATTCTGGAGATCCTCCGGCGGTGCGGCGCAAGATTCACCCGCACCGGGCAGGGCGTGGTGTTTGAAAAGGCCCCGCTCCACGGAACGGACATCGACCTTGCCGACTGCCCCGACCTGGGCCCTGTGCTGATGGTGCTGGGCCTGCTGTGTGAGGGCACCACGGTCATCCGCAACGCCGAGCGTCTCCGCATCAAGGAGAGTGACCGTATCGAGGCCATGGAGACCGAGCTGCGGGCCTGCGGCGGGCAGCTGGAGAGCGAGGGCGGCACCATTACCATCCATGGCTGTGCCGGCGCGCTCCATGCCCCGGAGCAGCCGCTTTCCGGCCACAACGACCACCGCGTGGTGATGAGCCTTGCGGTGCTGGCGCTGGCCGCCGGGCTGGCCCTGCCCATCAGCGGGGCCGAAGCCGTTGCCAAGAGCTGGCCGGATTTTCTGGAAGCCATCAGGCCTTTGGGCGCGGAGGTGGAACATGTTGGATAAATCAAAGCGTTATCTCATTGTGGGCCTGGGCCTGCTGGGCGGCAAGTACGCCTTGGAGCTGAGCAGGGCCGGGTTCCATGTGGACGGCATCAACCGCAGCGAGGGCCATCTGCAGTATGCCCTCGACCACGGCTATATCGCCAGCGGCAAGACCCACGATTTTGAGGATCTGGTGCGTCAGGCCGATCATATCATCTTTGGCTTGTACCCCACGGCCCTGATCGAGTGGTTCCGGACCTACGGCCACCTGCTGAAGGAGGGCTGCATCTTTACCGATGTGTCGGGCGTAAAGACCGGTCTGGTGGAGCCCATTCAGGCCATGTGCAGGCCGGGCGTGGAGTTCATTGCCAGCCACCCCATGGCGGGCCGTGAGACCTCCAGCGTGGAGCACGCCGCCGAGGTGAATTTTGCCCCGGCCAACTTCATTGTGACCCCCACGGAAAAGAACACCCCGGAGGCCGTTCAGTGGGCCAGGGAGCTGGCCGAGGTGCTGGGCTTCAAGCATATCTGCACCCTGACCGTGCAGGAGCATGACAGAATGATCGGCTATGTCAGCCAGCTCTGCCATGCCATCGCCGTCAGCCTGATGTGCGCCAACGACAATACCTCGCTGTGCGAGTACACCGGAGATTCCTTCCGGGACCTGACCCGCATTGCACGCATCAACGATAAGATGTGGGCGGAGCTGTTCCTCTGGAACAAGGAAAACCTTATCTCCGAGATCGACCAGTTCAGCGGGGCGCTGAACGAGATGCGCAACGCCCTTGTGGCCGATGACCGGGAAAAGCTGGAGGAGATGTTCCGCCTGTCCACCCAGCGCCGCGCGGCGTTTGATAAGAAAGCGCCGTAACCTTTTCAGCACACAGCACGGCTGTTTTTTTCCAGCTCCCCTGCTGGGGAGCTGGAAGCGAGACTGAGAGGTTTGGCACAACACGAAAAAATGAGGTGTACCGAATGCCCAAACAGGAAGGCCAGAAATCCAAGCTGCTGGCGCTATTGCGCATTTTTGAGCAGCAGACCGATGAAAACCACCTGCTGAACGTGCCGCAGCTGGTGGAGCTGCTGGAGGCGCAGGGCATCCGCTGCGAGCGCAAGAGCGTGTACAGCGATATTGAGGCACTGGGTGCGCTGGGCTATGACATCAAGCTGCGCCGGGGCCGGGGCGGCGGGTATTTCCTTGCCAGCCGCACCTTTGATCTGGCGGAGCTCAAGCTGCTGGTGGATGCCGTGCAGGCAAGCCGGGTGGTATCCGGCACCACGAGCAGGCGGCTGATCCACAAGCTGGAAAAGCTCTGCTCCAACTACGAGGGCAGCCAGCTGCAGCGTCAGGTCTATGTGGAGGGCCGCCCCAAGACCGACAGCAAGAGCCTGCTGTACAGCATCGATGCCCTGCACGAGGCCATCAACAACGGTAAAATGGTGGAGTTCCTCTACAGAAAAGCCGACAGCCGCGAGAAAGAGAAAAAGATCGTCAGCCCGTGGCAGCTGGCCTGGGAGAACGGGTGCTACTACCTCATTGCCTTTGCCGATGAAAAGGGCATCCGCCATTACCGGGTGGACAAGATGAGCGGGGTCCGGGTGCTGGATGCGCCCCGGCGGGGTCAGGAGCAGTTTGCGGATCTTGACCTGCCTGCCTATCTGCGCAAGCACTTTGGAATGTACGGCGGGCCGGAGCATCGCGTTACCCTGCGGTGCACCGCGGATCTGGAAGGTGCCATGCGGGAGCGCTTTGGCGCAACGCCCATGTTTTTACCCGAGGAGAATGGCTGCTTCCATTTTGATGTCCCCATCTGCGTCAGTGACCAGTTCTATGGCTGGGTCTGCGGCTTTGGCGGCAAGATAGAAGTGGTTGCCCCGCCCGAAGTGCGGCGGGGAATGCGGGAGATGACCGCCCGGTTGGCAGAACAGCATCAATAACAAAAAAGGACTGCGAAAGCAGTCCTTTTTGCGTGTTTACGGCTCCTTCAATTCCAGATCACTGGGCAGGATCAGATCCAGCGCGGCGGCGGGCTCGGCGACAAGGCGGCGGCTCTGGTGGAAGATGGCCTTTTCCAGTGTGTTGCGGGCAAGGCGGCCATTGCCGGCGGTGCGGGCATCGGCCGCCTGCCAGCGGGCATAATAGCCCAGCAGGGGTTCGGTGCAGGCTTCGGCCAGGGTGTAGCCCTTGTTTTTGGCAAGGACCTGGGTGATCTGCAGCAGCTCCACGGCGGTGTAGTCCGGGAACTCGATCCGGTTGGGAAAACGGCTGGCAAGGCCGCTGTTGGCGGTGAGGAAGGTCTCCATCTCCCTGGTGTAACCCGCCAGAATGACCACCAGCTCATCCCGGTGATCCTCCATTCCCTTCACCAGCGTGTCGATGGCTTCCAGCCCGAAGCTGTCCTGCTCGCCGCGGTAGAGGCTGTATGCCTCGTCAATGAAGAGCACACCACCCAGAGCGCTCTCGATGACGCTGTTGGTCAGGGGGGCGGTGTGGCCGGTGTAGCGGCCCACCAGATCGGCACGGGTCACCTCCACCAGCTGGCCGCCCTTGAGGGCACCGATGGCTTTCAGATACCGTGCCACCAGCCGGGCAATGGTGGTCTTGCCGGTGCCGGGGTTGCCGGTGAAGATCATGTGCATCGAAAGGCTGGCAGTCTTGAGCCCGGCGGCGGCGCGGCGCTGCTGCACCTGCAGGTTGTCGGCCAGACCGAACACATATTCCTTGACCGGGGCAAGGCCCACCAGCTCGTTGATCTCGGCGCGGATGGCATCCAGCGCGCCGGTGTAGGCGGCAGGCAGCAGGTCGAACAGGGGCTGGTCTGCGCCGTCGTTCAGACGGAACTGCACCCCTTCCGGCCCGGCGGTCAGGGTCACGGTGCCGGTAAGGGTTTCATCGGTCTGCAGGCAGTATTCGCTCAGGGCGCGGAAGATGCGGTCAGTGCACGCGGAAAGGCCTGCCGCACCCTTCTGTGCGGTGCACTGGGCCGCGACATAGTCCCGCACGTCGGCCCCGGCGGAAAGGGTCAGCCCCAGCCGGGTGCGGATCTTCTGGGCCAGCGCGTTGAGCTGCTGTGCGGCAAGGGCGACCAGATCCTCCCGGGTGTAGGAGGCCGTCTCGCAGACATCCCCCAGTGCCGACACCAGCGCCGCACCGAATTTGTCAGCCAGTGCCTCCCGGCCCTTGTGGGAGTAGAAGATGAGGTATTTGCCGCAGGGGTCGATGCGGCTGACGGCTCCCGGGGCCAGCGCTGTGCCTGCATCCACAAGGATGCCCTCTTTGTTCACGAGATACCGGCTGGACAGGGGGGCGCTGCCCTTGACGGCCAGATCAGACAGGGTCTTCAGAAAGCCGGGATAGCAGCTCTCGTAGTGCTCAAAGGCAAGGATCTCCCCGGGTGCGTGCAGGGCGGCGTAGAGGTCCTGCAGGAAGAGCTTCTCGGCTCCGGAATTGGGGTAAAGGGCCAGATCCAGCGTGGCGATCCTGTCGCTCTGCAAAAGGCCCCGGGCCGCCATGCAGCGGGCAGTTTCTTCCAGTGCAAAATGCCTGCCCGTGCCTGCCCCGCCTGTGAGCAGGATGACGTTGCGGGCGGCGGGGGCTTCGGTGCCCAGCACAAAGGGGCGGCGCATGGCCCGCACCACGCTGTCCACAAAAGCATCCTGCCCCAGCACCGTCTGCTTGACCTCGGCGGCAAGGCCTTCAAAGCTGCCCAGATGTTCCGGCTTCACGTCGGTGGTGCCCCTGGCCAGCAGGCCTTCGTCCTCCATGTCCCGCAGCATCTGGCGGCTGCTTTCCAGCGCGGCGGCGGTGGCATTGCTCTGGGTTTTGAGCTGGGCGTTCTGCTGCTTCAACAGCTCGTCCAGCCGTTTCTGCTGTTCCAGAAGCGCCGCGTTCAGGTCGGGCAGGGCGGCGCTGCCGCCTGTTTTGGGGGCAGAAGCGCCGGGGGCGGCCTTGAATCTGCCCCCCGGGCCGAACACGCCGTTCATCAGACTTTCCCAATCATCGGTGTATGCCATAAAACTTCCCTCCGTGCAGTGTTTTTTCTTTCAGTATAGTGGAGTCTGGTACGTTTTGCAAGGAAAGGGTTGAAATAAAGGACAAAGTTCGTTACACTATTGTCAAATGAAAGGATGAATTGCCATGGAGCCAAGAACACCTGCTGAATGGAAGACGCTGTTTGAGAGCGAAGCCTTTGCCCGCCAGACGGAATATTACGGCCCGCTGGGGGTGGAGTATACCCCCGCCGGGACACACCTGCGCCTGTGGGCTCCCACGGCAAAACAGGCAGCAGTGAACCTGTACCGCCGGGGCACCGGCGGGGCCTGTGTGGGCACCCTGCCCCTGCAGCAGCAGGACAAGGGTGTGTGGAGCATCTATCTGCCCGGCGACCAGCACGGAAAATACTACGATTTCACCCTTACCACCCCGTTTGGCACCTGCAATGCAGCGGACCCTTACGCCCGCGCGGCTGGGGTGAACGGGGTGCGCAGCATGATCTTTGACCCGGCCCGGGTAGACCCGCAGGGCTGGGAGCGGGATGTGCGGCCGGTGATCCCACCGGCCCGCCGCAGCGTTTGGGAGGTCAACGTCCGGGATTTCTCGCAGGACCCGGCCAGCGGCGTGCACACGGCCTGGCGGGGCAAATTTCTGGCCTTTACCCAGCAGGGCACGACCCTGAGCAGCGACGGCATCCACCCTACTTGCCTGAATTACCTCAAGCGGCTGGGGGTGAGCTATGTCCAGTTCATGCCAATCTTCGATTTTGGCAGCGTGGATGAGAGCCGCCCCCTGACCCGGCAGTATAACTGGGGCTACGACCCCACCAACTTCAATGTGCCCGAGGGCAGCTACTCCACCGACCCCACCCGGGGGGAGGTGCGGGTGCGGGAGTGCAAGCAGATGATCGCGGCCCTCCATGCGGCGGGCATCGGCGTTGTAATGGATGTGGTGTATAACCACATGTATCGTTCCGATAATGTGCTGAACCGGGTGGTGCCCCTCTACTACTTCCGCCAGAACGACGACGGTTCCCTCTCCAACGGCAGCGGCTGCGGCAACGAGTTTGCCTCTGAGCGGCCCATGGCCCGGCGCTATCTCATTGATTCGGTGCTCTACTGGGCACGGGAATATCACATCGACGGCTTCCGGTTTGACCTGATGGGCCTGTATGACGTGGAGACCATGAACCTCCTCCGGGCTGAACTGGACAAGCTGCCCGGCGGGCGGGATATCCTGATGTACGGTGAGCCGTGGCAGGGCGGCTGCAGCGCCCTGCACCGGTACGAGGCCAACAAGAACAACCTGAACATGCTGAACGAGCGCATCGGCATCTTTTGCGACAACACCCGGGATGCCATCAAGGGCGGCTGCTTCGATGCCCGGGAGCCGGGCTATGTGGAGGGCAAGCCCGGGAGTTTCTGGGATATCGGTGCTTCGGTGGCGGCGTGGTGCCGCAGTGAAAAGCTGCCGCCTCACGCCCCGGGACAGATCATCAGCTACGTTTCGGCCCACGACAACTTCACCCTGTGGGATAAGCTCCTGATGGTGCGCTACGCCCGCCCGGAGTTTGCCGCTGTGGACAAGACCGCGCTGGCCCAGAACCGGCTGGCGGCGGGCATCTACCTGACCAGCATGGGCCTGCCTTTCTGGCAGGCGGGCGAGGAGTTTGCCCGCACCAAGAAGGGGCAGGGCAACAGCTACCGCTCCAGTCCGGCCCTCAACCGGCTGGACTGGCACCGGGCCGAGCAGTTTCACAGCCTTGTGGATTACTACCGCGGGCTCATTGGTCTGCGGACGGCGTTCCCCCGGCTGGGCGCGCTGGACAAGGCCAACCCTGCCGCCATCGAGTTCTTCCCGCTGGAACAGCCTCTTGTGGGCTGGCGGCTCCCCGCCCAGTGGGGCGACGGCGCGGCATGGAGCGCCCTGTGCGTCTACTATAACCCCACCGAGACGGCGCAGGTCGTCACCCTGCCCGGCGGCAGCTGGAAGCTGCTGAGCGACGGCATCTCCTCCAGCCTGTGGCGGGGCAGCAGCCGCATCTGCACCGGCCAGACCGTCCTCCTGCCCCTGAGCGCCACCGTGTTCGGGCAGGTATAAAAATACGGTCTGCCGTTGCTTGACAAACCGTTAAAAATTGACTATACTACAAATAGAAAAGGCGCTGGCCCGCAAACGACTAGCTCCTTACCTGGTGATCAAGAAAAATGACCGTTCAAGTTGGGGAACTGTGAGGCGGTCATTTTTTCTTGCGTTTTTTATCGCTTGTGGCGATTTTCCATGTAATCTGAAACGTTACGAAGATGGTTCCGCCGATCAGCGTTAGCAACACTGCAACATCCGAAAAACTCATGGCTCTCACCCCCTTTCTGCCCGTAAGCGTCCGGGGAGTGGCAACTTCTCAAGAAAAATGCCTTACCCGGCGTTTGGGCCGGTAAGGAGCAGCCGCCTGCGTTGTGGACACAGCGCCTTTGCTGTCATCTCTGACAGCGAGTTTAGTATACCATAACTTTCGACAACCTGCAATTGAAAATCCCCTGACCAGTTCAACGCCGGTCAGGGGATTTTTGATTTATGGATCAGGAAAAAGATTGGGGAGGATCAGGAGTTTTTCTGTGCCTGCTGGGTCTGGGCGTTCTTTTCGCCCAGGGTCAGGCTGACGGTCTGCATCTGGCCTTCCCGGGCCACGGTGATGGAAAGGGTATCACCGGCGGCATGCTGCTGGATCAGAGTGCCAAGGTCGTCCTTCTGGGCGATCTCGGTGCCGTCGATGCTCACGATACGGTCACCGGTCTTCAGACCGGCCTTGTCGGCGGGGCCGCCCTGCACAACATCCACAACGTAAACGCCGTAGGCAGTGACGTTGAGCTGTGCGGCGGTCTGGGCATCGGTCACAGCCAGATAAGTGATGCCCATGTAGGGGCGGCCGGAGACATAGCCGTTCTCCAACAGATCCTGTGCCACCTTGATGGCATCGTTGATGGGGATGGCGAAGCCCAGACCCTCCGCATCGCTGGAGGAGGACTTTGCGTTGACCAGACCGATGAGCTCACCGTTCATGTTGAACAGGCCGCCGCCGGAGTTGCCGGGGCTGACAGAGGCATCCATCTGGATTAGGGACATGGTGTTGGTGGAGCTGGTGCCCTGGATGGTCACGCTGCGGTTCAGGGCGCTGACGATGCCGCTGGTCACGGTGCCGCCCAGCTCACCCAGCGGGTTGCCCACGGCCAGCACGCTCTCGCCCACGGCAAGGCTGTCGCTGTTGCCAACGGTGGCGGGGGTCAGGTCAGTGGCATCGATCTTGAGGACAGCCACGTCGCTGGTGTCATCCTCGCCCACCACGGTGGCGGGGTAATCGGTATCGCCGATGGTCACGGTGATGTTGGACGCGCCGGACACAACGTGTGCACAGGTCAGGATATAGCCGTCGGAGCTGATCACGACACCACTGCCAGCACCGCTCTCCACCTGGTTCTGGCCGTACCAGGACCACTGGGAGTAGACCACCTGCTCGGTGGTGATGACCACAACGCTGGGGCTGACCATCTCAGAGACCTGAGCGGTGGTCATGCCGGAAGCGGTGTTCACTGCGGAGGCAGAGCCGGAATCACTGCTGGACGTGGAGGAAGGTGCCACCTGCTGGATGACCACCTTGCCGCCTGTGTTGCCCACCTGGGCTCCCACAAAGCCGCCGACAAAGCCCATGGCTGCGGCCAGCACCAGCGCAACTGCACTGCGGGCGATATTGCTGTTTTTCCGGCGGCGCTTTTTGGGAGGCTGCTTGGGGCTTCCCTGTGCGGCCTGATACCGGGGGCCTTCCGGAGGCGGCACCGCGCCGCCATCGCTGCCGCTGTTCGGCTCGGCCTGGGGGGCAGCCTGTGCGGCCTCGCCGTAGGTACCTGCCGTGTTGGCGGTGTTCATGCCGGAGGAGCCAACGTTGGGGTAGCCGGTCTCGCCGGTCTGGCTATGTTCAGAGGAATAATCGTATTCCCACTTGTTCTCGTTATCCATACTGGTTACTTCCTTTCTCAAAGGGAATGGTTCGGAGGGGGCGCTTCTGCCGCACCTCCTTGGAACTGTTTCTATTGTATCCGGTAATTGTGAAAAGGAATCGCTGACCGGGTGAAGAATATGTGAAATAAGGTCGCAGCGGGAAGCCTTGACAGCGGCGCGGGGGCTTGGTATTTTAAGGGTGCAGCACAGAAGCCGGCAGCGTTGCGAAACCTCTCCGTCATCTTCGCTTTGCTCGATGCCACCTCTCCTAGTAGGAGAGGCCTTGGCATACCGTCGCGTTTTCGTGGGTCGGCGCTTCGCTCCTGTTTGCCCTGCGGCAGGTATTGGTTTTGGAGCGTCAGCGATTATTGCGAAAAAACGAATCTTCTGCCAAGGGCTCCCCTACTAGGGGAGCTGTCGCGGCAGCGCCCGCGACTGAGAGGTTTAGCCCAGCAGGGCAAGCTCGCGAAAGGAGCAAATTATGAAATTGGAAAAGACCCCGGGCGGTTATGCCCTGCATAAAGAGAAAACCATCATTGGCACCTGCCAGGCCCGGCCCACGGAGCAGGGCGCGGACATCACTGCCCTGACCATTGTGCCGGAATGGCGGCGCAAGGGCTACGGCTCCTACCTGTTAAAAGAGGTATTGCGCAGCCTGGGCGGCTATGACAAAGAGAGCGCCACGGTGTTCACGGCTCCTCTGCCTGCCGATGCGGGGGAGCTGGCCTTCTGGGCAAAGTTCGGTTTTGCGGCAGAGGGCAGCGGCCTGTGCCGCCGCCGCACCCCCGACCTGACGGCCGTGAAGCTTGTGCAGGACTTCCTCGCCGCGCGGCTGGCTGACCCCAAGCTCTGCATCGATGCCACCTGCGGCAACGGGGGCGACACGGCTTTTCTCTGCCGCCTTGTGGGCGAAGGGGGCCGGGTGCTGGGCTTTGACATCCAGCCTGAAGCCATTGCTTCCACCCGGCAGAACCTTGCACGGAAGGGCTTTGCGGCAGAGCTTCACTGCGACAGCCACGCCAACCTCTTACAATATGTACAGCCCGGCACCGTCGATGCCGTGATGTTCAACTTCGGCTGGCTGCCCGGTGCCGACCACGGGGTGTTCTCCCACGCCCAAAGCAGCATCCCGGCGCTGGAGGCCGCCCTCGAGGCCCTGCGGCCCGGCGGGGTGCTCAGCGCCATTCTGTACAGCGGCAAGGTCATCGGCTCCGACGAAAAGACCGAGATCCTCCAGTGGATGCGCTCCCGGCCCCTGAAACAGTGCACCGCCCTTGTCTGCGGCTTTGCCAATTGGGCCGATACCGCCCCCTTGCCCTGCTTCCTCCTGAAAAAATAACAAAAACTCTTGCATCTAGGTGGAATTGCTGGTAAAATATAAGTTGTGTGTAATTTTGGCATCCTTGCCCTCTCAGCCAAAGCCTGTCGGCTTTGCCAGCTCCCCCGAAGGGGGAGCCAACGCATCTGGAAGGAGAAGTGCTGCAGATCTGCAGGGCCTGTACCTGGAGCAGCAACCGGCTCTCCCTTTGGGAGAGCTGGCTGCGAAGCAGACTGAGAGGGCAAGCCAGTTTACGGAGAATCACCAATGTAACGTGAGATTGACCGAATAAAGAGCCATTCTGATTCAGGAGAAATCAATATATGACAAATCGTGAAGAGATCGAGCGCCGCCGGACGTTTGCGATCATCAGCCACCCCGATGCCGGCAAAACGACCCTGACCGAAAAGCTGCTGCTGTACGGTGGAGCCATCAATCAGGCCGGTTCCGTCAAGGGCAAGCAGAGCGCCAAGCACGCTGTGTCCGACTGGATGGACATCGAGAAGCAGCGCGGTATTTCTGTCACTTCCTCTGTCCTGCAGTTCAACTATGCAGGCAAGTGCGTGAACATTCTGGATACCCCGGGCCATCAGGACTTCTCGGAGGATACCTACCGTACCCTGATGGCAGCGGACTCCGCTGTCATGGTCATCGATGCTGCAAAGGGCGTTGAGGCCCAGACCATCAAGCTGTTCAAGGTCTGCACCCTGCGCCACATCCCCATCTTCACCTTCATCAACAAGATGGACCGCGAAGCCCGCGACCCCTTTGAGCTGATGGAGAACATCGAGGAAATTCTGGGCATCAAGACCTACCCCATGAACTGGCCCATCGGCTGCGGCAAGGAGTTCAAGGGCGTGTTCGACCGCAACACCCGCAAGGTGCTGGCTTTCTCCAGCGACGGCCGCGCCAACGGCGTGAAGAAGGTCAACGAGACCGAGGCCGAGCTGGGCGATGCCGCACTGGACGAGCTGCTGACCCCCTACCTGCACCAGCAGCTGGTGGACGAGATCGAGCTGCTGGACGGCGCTGCCGAGGAATTTGACCTGGACAAGGTGCTGCGCGGTGAGCTGAGCCCTGTGTTCTTTGGCTCTGCTCTGACCAACTTCGGCGTGGAGCCCTTCCTGGAAAACTTCCTGCGGCTCACCCCTACCCCGCTGGCCCGTGTGGACAGCCTGACCGGCGAGCCGGTGGACCCCTGCCGCGACGAGTTCTCGGCCTTCATCTTCAAGATCCAGGCCAATATGAACAAGGCCCACCGTGACCGCATCGCCTTTATGCGCATCTGCTCCGGCAAGTTCGAGCGCGGCATGGAGG
>ERZ1032445.221-NODE-221-length-15168-cov-6.850261_pt1 | contig 15168 bp, 10 predicted proteins | sample MGYA00518161_ERZ1032445 | MGnify/ENA primary metagenome ERZ1032445 (study PRJEB33719, sample SAMN04261326) | wastewater metagenome | biome: periurban shantytown; feature: human; material: feces | host: Homo sapiens | place: Peru: Lima | collected 2013-01-24 ...
ATTGCCCAACACGCCGTATCAGGCGTGTAGCCATGCGCCGACAATCCTGCCGCATGGATCGGCGGTCTCATCGTCACCAGAAAAGCGGATATCAAATAATGACCCGAGTGCCTGCCCTGCTGAAATGGTCTCAAAGGGTAGGAAAATGCGGTTTCCCGACAACTGCGTGTCACATACGGCTCATATAGTTATGGCCATGCCAACATTTTCACGCGAAGAAATCGTGCATTTGGGCGATCTGGCCCGAATCGCGCTCACCGATGAGGAAATCACCCGTCTGCAGGGCGAACTGAACGTCATCGCAGACTCCATCAACAAGGTCCAGGAAGTCGCCTCCGACGATGTGCCGCCGACCGCCAACCCGGTTCCGCTGGAAGCCTACCTGCGCCCGGACGTCGCCGAAACCCCGCTCACGCAGGAAGAGGCGCTCGCCGGTGGCCCGAAGACCGAGGCCGGCATGTTCGTGGCACCGCGAATCCTGGGAAGCGAGGAGTAATCGATGAGCAACGAAACCGCAACTCTCGTCAAACTGTCTGCTGCCGAGCAGGCCGCTGCCGTCAAGAAGGGCGACGTCACCTCTCGCGAGCTCGTCGAAGCCCACCTCAAGGTGATCGAGGCTGCCGAGCCGTCCATCAAGGCCTTCCTGAAGGTTTCCGGCGATGTGGCTCTCGAGCAGGCCGACGCCTTCGACGCCAAGTCCGCCGAAGACAAGGCCGCCCTGCCTGAGCTGGCTGGTGTGCCGATCGCCATCAAGGACATGATCGTCACCAAGGGCATCGAAACCACCGCCGCCTCCAAGATCCTCGAAGGCTGGGTGCCGCCGTACGACGCCACCGTCATCGAGCACTCCGCCTACCAGACCACCCACAATCCGTGGGATACCGAGCGCGTGCCCGGCGGTTCCGGTGGTGGCTCCGCCTCCGCAGTCGCCGCATTCGAGGCACCGATCGCCCTCGGCACCGACACTGGTGGCTCGATTCGCCAGCCCGGCGCCCTGACCGGCACCGTGGGCGTCAAACCCACCTACGGCGGCGTCTCCCGTTTCGGAGCCATCGCCATGGCCTCCTCGCTCGACCAGATCGGCCCGGTCTCCCGCACCGTGCTCGACTCCGCACTGCTGCAGGAGATCATCGGTGGCCACGACAAGCGTGACTCCACCTCCATCCCCGAAGGCCCGCGCCCGATGGTCGCCGCCGCCCGCGAAGGCGCCAAGCGCGATCTGAAGGGTATGAAGGTCGGCCTCATCAAGGAACTCGGCGGCGACGGCTTCCAGCCCGGCGTCGAGGCCCGCTTCAACGAGGCCGTCGACAAGCTCAAGGAGATGGGTGCCGAGGTCGTTGAGGTCTCGGTCCCGCACATCGGCTACTCGCTAGGCGCTTACTACATCATCATGCCGTCCGAGGTCAGCTCCAACCTGGCCCGTTACGATGGCATGCGCTACGGCCTGCGCGTGATGCCGCCGACCGGCGTGCCGCAGACCGCCGCCAACATGATGGCCTACACCCGTGAAGCCGGCTTCGGCGACGAGGTCAAGCGCCGTATCATCCTCGGCACCTACGCCCTGTCCGCCGGCTACTACGACGCCTGGTACGGCTCGGCCCAGAAGGTCCGCACGCTGATTATCGAAGACTTCAAGAAGGCCTTCGAACAGGTCGACGTGCTCGTGGCCCCCACCAGCCCGTCCACCGCCTTCAAGTTCGGCGAGAAGATGGACGACCCGCTGGCCATGTACATGAACGACATCGCCACCATTCCGGCCAACCTCGCCGGCGTGCCTGCCATGTCCATCCCGGCCGGCCTGTCCGACGACGGCCTGCCCGTCGGCTTCCAGTTCATCGCCCCGCAGCAGCGCGACGAAGTCATGTACAAGCCGGCCGCGGCCCTCGAAGCCGCGCTGGAAGACAGCTGGAACGGCCCGATCTGGAACGACCTCAAGACCCCGTGGCTTGACGGTCTGGGCAAGTGAGCATCGGAAGGAAAGAAACAACATCATGGCTGAAAAACTGATGAAGTACGCCGATGCCACCAAGAAGTACGATGTGGTCTTCGGTCTGGAAACCCACGTGGAGCTGTCCACGAACACCAAGCTGTTCTGCCCGGCCCACATCGAGTTCGGTGGCGAGCCGAACACCGAGCTGACCACGGTGAGCCTTGGCCTGCCGGGAAGCCTGCCGGTGATCAACAAGACCGCCGTCGATTACGCCATCAAGCTGGGTCTGGCCCTGCACTGCGAAATCGCCGAGTGGAGCCAGTTCGCCCGTAAGAACTACTTCTACCCGGACATGCCGCGCGACTACCAGATCTCGCAGTACGACAAGCCCACCAACGGCAACGGCTACCTGGACGTCGAGCTGGAAGACGGCACCGTGTTCCGCGTGCCGATCGAGCGCGCGCACATCGAGGACGACGCCGGCAAGAACACCCACGTGGGTGGCGCCGACGGCCGTATCGAAGGTGCCGACCACTCGCTGGTCGACTACAACCGTGCCGGTGTGCCGCTGATTGAGATCGTCACCAAGCCGATCGAGGGGGCGGGCGACCGCGCTCCCGAAATCGCCGGTGCCTATGTGCGCGCCATCCGCGACATCGTGCGCGCGTTGAACATCTCCCACGCTCGTATGGAGCAGGGCAACATGCGCGCTGACGTGAACGTCTCGTTGCGCCCGAGCCCGGACGCTCCGTACGGCACCCGTTCCGAGACCAAGAATGTGAACTCGTTCCGCGGCATCGAGAAGACCATCCAGTACGAGATTCGCCGTCAGGCCGCTCGTCTGGACGACGGCAAGGAGATTCTGCAGGAGACCCGCCACTGGGATGAGGCTACGCAGACCACCGCTGGCGGCCGTCTGAAGTCCGATGCCGACGACTACCGCTACTTCCCGGACCCCGACCTCGTCATGCTCCACATCACCAAGGAGCACATCGAGGAGATGAAGGCCCAGATGCCGGAAATGCCGCGCGAGCGCCGCAACCGCCTCAAGTCCGAGTGGGGCCTGAGTGATCTGCAGATGCGCGACATCCTCAACGCCGACGCCCTCGACCTGATTGAGGAAACCGTCAAGGCCGGTGCCAAGGCTGCCGGTGCCCGCAAGTGGTGGCTGGGCGAGCTTTCCCGCGAAGCCAACGCCAAGGGTGTGTCCCTCGAAGAGCTGCCGATCACCCCGGCCGATGTGGCCGAGGTCGAGAAGCTCATCGCCTCCGGCAAGCTCAACGACAAGCTCGCCAAGCAGACCGTCGAAGGCGTGCTTAAGGGCGAAGGCACTCCGGATGAAGTCGTCAAGAAGCACGACTACAAGATCGTCGAAGACAACGGTGCCATCGAGGCGGCCGTCGACGCGGCGTTCGAAGCCAACCCGGACGTTGTCGAGAAGCTCAAGAGCGGCAACATGAAGCCGATGGGTGTAATCATCGGTGCCGTGATGAAGGCCACGCGCGGTCAGGCCGACGCCAAGGCCGTCACCAAGGTCGTCATGGGCAAGATCAAGGGCTGATTAGATTCACTGGCTCCCGCTGGTGGGAGCTGTCGAACGGAGTGAGACTGAGGGTGGTCGCCATGTACGGATGACCACCCTCAGTCCGCTTCGCGGACAGCTCCCGCCAGCGGGAGCACTTATTTGTAGGGAAATTCTCCAGTTCAAATCCGTTAGACAGCTCCCGCCAGCGGGAGCCTTTATTGATTCTGTAAGAAAGTCGACTCAGAGCATTTCCAGCGTTCACCCAGTCGAGTAAGATATGTTCGGCACTGGACCGTGAGCCGAAACAAGCCGAACCGGGGGACGTATACCGATGACCGCAACCAACGAGACGCTGAGCATGGCTACCGAAGCGCAACTGAAGCGCGATCTGCCACAGAGCATCGTCATTCCGCCAATCCGTGGCGAAATGGTGCACCTGCGCCCCGCCACCGTCGAGGACCTGCCTCGTTTGGATGAACTTGATGCCTTCTATGGCGCATCCAAGATCACAGGTAAGGATGCGGTCACCGAACGCGCCATCGTACACACGTGGGTCCGCCGCTCCCAGGCTTGGGAAGCCGGTCAGGCACCCGCCGAATCCGGTGTGGGTGATCCGGAATCCCGCCGCACCATCGCATGGGCCGTATTGACTGACGCCGACCATGATGATGACGGTCAGCTCGATGCGGCCAGCACCGATAATGTCATCGGCATGATTTTCCTTATCGACATCGACGGCTGGTCCAAGTCCGCCCGCATCCAGATCATCTTGGGCCGTGAATACCGTGGCCGCGGCTACTCCCGTGACGCCATGCCGCGTGTGATGACCTACGGTTTCGCGCCCGAACCGGCCGGCCTGGGTATGCACCGCATCTGGGTGAGCGTGCCGGAAAAGAACAGCCGCTCGATTTCGGTCTACCAGTCGCTCGGCTTCGTGCCGTCCGGCACCTCGCGCGACGCGTTGTGGGATGCCGAAAACAACAAATACCAGGACCTTATCGTCATGGACACGTTGGCTGACGAGTACGATCCGATTCGTTCGCTTGACGCTTTTGGCATGCACTTGATTGAGGACAACCCGGGTGTCAAGGAAGCGCTGTCCGCGCGCGAGCATTCCATCGCCATCCAGCAGAACAAGCCGGAACCCGAGCCGGCACAGCGTGGTGAGGCAGCCGCCGCCACGACGAGTGACGTGCAGTCCCAGGCCCAGACGCCGGCGGCCGCACAGCCAGTCGAGCCACAGGCCGAGCACCACGACGATACGCAGAAGAACACGCGCCACAGTCTCGAAGAGGAAAGCAACTGGCCGTACGGTCAGGCAGAACGCAAGCCCTCAAAGGAAGCATGGTGGCGTACGCTGGGCCGCGGCCGCAAACGCGATACGGAAAGTGAGTGAGTAAACAAGCATGAGTGCCGAGGATCTCGACAATTACGAAACCGACGCCGAACTCGCGCTGTATAGGGAATACCGTGACGTCATCAAGCTGTTCACCTATGTGGTGGAGACTGAGCGTCGCTTCTACTTGGCGAATAAGGTCGATTTCAACGTGCGTTCCGCTGGTCAGGACGTGTATTTCGATGTGCAGCTGACTGACGCATGGGTATGGGATGTCTACCGTTCCAGCCGTTTCGTCAAGTCCGTGCGCATCGTGACCTTCAAGGACGTGAACGTCGAAGAAGTCCAGAAAACCGATATCGACATTCCCGACGATATTCACTGACAGGCAATCGTCTGATACAGCCTGTATTGACAATGCGCGGCATTCCGTCATCTTACGGCGGGGCGTCGCGCATTGTTCATACAACGCATAGCAAAAGTTCAGACTCGTAACCTTGCCATCGTGTGTCTTGTTTGCTTGCGGCTGATAGAAAATGCTGCATGAACACACACCATATGCAGCAGGGCCTTAAGGGCTCCATCGCGGGCGTGGTTGCTGCCGCCACATTGCTGGCCGGTGGCATCCTGACCGTTCCGCACGCCATGGCTTTGGAGGCCGATGGCCAGTATTACAGCAGCAAGCAGCCATATGTGGCACCTAGCGAAGCGACCACTGCCAGCTATAGCCAGGCGCCGGAAGGCTACGAAACGGTATACACCGAGTCGATGGCTCGCCACGGTTCACGCGGCCTGTCCAGCTACAAATACGACGCATTGCTTATGAAGATGGCCGAAGCCGCCGAAGCGGATAACGGTTTTAAGTCTGATGCCATCAAGTCCGAATTCATGAAGAATCTCAAAGCCATCACCGCCGCAAATGTGGAGAATGGCTACGGTATGCTCACCGGTCAGGGTGCTGACCAACATCAGGGCATTGGCGCACGTGCCTACGAGCGCAACAAGACGCTGTTCGACAACGCAGCCAAGGACGGTGGCAAGATTGCCTATCAGTCCTCTGGCGAAGCCCGCGCTACTGAATCAGGCGAGAATTTTGCTCGCGGTTTCAACGCGGCCTCGAACAATAAACTGGCGAACAGCACTGTGACGCCCGCCGATCCGGCCGGCACCGGCGAGGCGGCGGCTTTCGACAAGACGCCGAACACGCTGTACTTCCACAAGTCCGAAAACCCGGACGGCACTGAGAAAACCGGTGAGGCCAAGCAGCGTGCCGACGATTACCAGAACTTCGTGGAAAACGATGCGATTATCGCAGGCGCTGAGCAAACCATCGCCGAAAACGAGGACATGAAAACAGCCTCTCACGATTTGCTTTCACAAATCTTCACCGACGACTTCCTCGCCAAACTGGCCGACGGCACATACACTTGGTACAACACTGCCAACGGCACCAAGGGCGGCGAAGCCAACTGCGCGCCGGGAGCCGACCCCGGCAAGGATACCGACGCCTGCGGCGAAGCCAAGAAGAAGATCGCCTCCGAATACGATGCCGCGATGGATCTGTACAACCTGTACATCATCGCCGCCGACATGGAGAACGAGAACACCGGCAGCCATACCTTCGACTTCAACCAGTACTTCCAAGGTGAGCAGGCAGACGACGCCAAGTTGTTCGCCTGGGCGCTTGACGCCGAGGACTTCTACGAGAAGGGCCCGAGCTACGCCGGTCAAGACAAGACCTACACAATCGCACAGCCGCTGCTTGACGATTTCTTCTCGTCGATTGATGAGCGCGTAAACGGCGGATCCACCGTTGCTACTTTCCGCTTTGCCCACGCCGAAACGATGATGCCGTTCGCCGCGCTGCTTGGCCTTCCCGGTTCCACCCAGCAGGCGGCCGCCAGCACCACCGACGTGTACACCTACGCCAACAATGAATGGCGCGGTGAATCGGTGACTCCGATGGCCGCTAATGTGCAGTGGGATGTTGCCGTCAAATCCGGCAACGACCCGAAGACCGGCCGTGCCTACACGCCGCTCGTTCGTATGCTCTACAACGAGCAGGAAATCGCCTTCCGCTCCGAATGCACGCCGATTGCCGATGGTTCCACGTGGTACAAGCTCACTGAGCTTAAAAGTTGCTTGGCCTCCGACCACCAAACCCTAGGCGACGATGCGCATCTGACTGATGATTCCACAACGCAGCCGGGCACAGGACCTAACACTGGTGAAGGAACGAGTACCACTCCGAATAACAATGGTGCGGGAACTCATCAGCCCAGCAACACTCAGGCTAATGGTACGGAAAACGAGTTGAGTCGTACTGGTGTTGCCGTTACTGGTGTTGCGGGGATTATGATGCTGCTTGCACTTGCAGGCATCTCGCTGAATCTATGGAAAGTTCGTCGCTGACGAATTAGCCTAAGACCAAACCGATTCGCCGCGCTGTGTGTGACGCAACGTTGCCGAATACCCCTACCTCACGATTCGATGCGTCGCCTTTCTGCTGATGGAAAGACGGCGCATCGGTCGTATATCGGGAGAATTCTGTAAGCATTCGCTCATCTTTCGGTGTGCGATTCCGGGGCTTCTAGTAGACTGTCTCTGATTTTGCGTTTATAAGGAGCATAATGACCGACAAGCAATCCGTAGTGATTATCGGCGGCGGTCCGGCTGGACTTACCGCCGCGTGGGAACTCATCAAGGACGGCGGTGCCGACAAGTACGACGTGACCGTGCTGGAGGGGACCCGCGAATTCGGCGGTATCTCGCGCACCGTGAAGCACAACGGCAACCGCATGGATATCGGCGGCCACCGTTTCTTCTCCAAAGACGAACGCATCATGGATTGGTGGAAGACCGTTCTGCCGTTGCAGGGCGCACCCTCCTATGATGACAAGAAGCTCGGCCGCGACCACGACATGGAGCCGGGCGGCCCCGATCCGGAGACGGAGGACAAGGTGATGCTCAAGCGCCACCGAGTGTCCCGTATCTTCTGGAACCGCCACTTCTTCGATTACCCGATTTCGCTGAGCCCCAACACGTTGAAGGCCATGGGCTTCAAGCTCACCATGGTGGCCGGCTTCAGCTACCTGAAGTCCATGTTCCACAAGCTGCCGGAAGACAATCTGGAGAACTTCTACATCAACCGTTTCGGCCGCAAGCTGTATTCGATGTTCTTCGAGGGCTACACGGAGAAGCTGTGGGGCCGCCACCCCTCCCAGATCTCCGCCGACTGGGGCGCCCAGCGCGTCAAGGGCCTGTCCATCATGGGCGTGCTCAAGAACGCCTTCCAGAAGCTGCTGCCCAAGAAGCGCTCCAACGCGGAGGTCGAGACCTCGCTGATCGAGGAGTTCTGGTATCCGAAGTACGGTCCCGGCCAGCTGTGGGAGACCGTCGAGTCCAATTGCGAGGCCGCCGGCGTCAAGGTGCTGACCGACGCCAGGGTGGTCGAGGTCCGCCAGACCGATGGTGCCGTGTCTTCCGTGGTGTACGAGGATTCCGAGGGCAACCGCACCGAGCTTTCCGGCGACCAGTTCATCTCCTCGATGCCGGTCAAGGACCTGGTCAACGCCATCGACGCGGCCGGCGCCGATCCCGAGGCCGTTGATTCCAAGCCCGCCCCGGCCGATATGACCGAGGTGGCCAACGGCCTGCCGTACCGCGATTTCGTGACCGTGGGCCTGCTGGTCAAGCACCTGAAGCTCAAGAACACCACCAGCATCCCCACCCTCGGCAATCCGCCGATCGTGCCGGACTGCTGGATCTACGTGCAGGACCCGGGCTACAAGGTCGGCCGTCTGCAGATCTTCAACAACTGGAGCCCGTACCTGGTCAAGGACGTGGACGACACCGTGTGGATCGGTCTCGAGTACTTCTGCGAGGAGGGCGACTCGTTCTGGAACATGAGCGAGGAGGATGTCACCAAGTTCGCGATTTCCGAGCTCACCCGCATGCGTGTGATCAACGGTCCGGACGAGGTCATCGACTCCCATCGTGAGCGCGTCAGGAAGGCGTACCCCGCCTACTTCGACACCTATGAGCACATGGACGAGCTCATCGAGTACCTCGACGGCTTCGGCAACCTGTACTGCGTGGGCCGTAACGGCCAGCACCGCTACAACAACATGGACCACTCCATGGCCACCGCCATGGAGGCCGTCGGCAACATCAAGACCGGCAAGACGTCCAAGAAGAACGTGTGGTCCGTCAACACCGAAAAGTCCTACCACGAAGAAAAGTGAATAAACCTTGTTGAGCTCCCTCGTCACAGAGGGAGCTTTTTTGGTTTTCGGCGGGCCGTTTTGCGTTGGTCGAGTTGGCGTTGTACAGTGAACGAAGTTCGCAGAGACTCAGAGACGCAGCGAACATTCATGAGCGGTGCAACCGCAATAATCACTCTTAACGCCTGGATAGGCATGGGTCTGTTCGGTATGGAAAGGGCAACCAGTGGCAAATAGCCAGAATCTTGAGGATATGAAGCTGCCTGAGCTCAAAGAGCTCGCTAAACAGATGGGCCTGCGCGGCACGTCGACCATGCGCAAGCCCGAGCTGCTCGCCACCCTGCAGGCGGCGCGCAATGGTGGAGAGCCGCCGGCCGGTGTGACCGTGCGCGCCCCCAAGGCCGCCAAAACCGCCAAGGTCGTCAAGGCTCCGCAGTCCGATGCCGCTGAGGCCAACACCACAGACAATGCTGACGTGGCCACCCAGTCGCCGGCTCCGGCTCCGGCTGCCACGGAACCGCAGCTCGATTTGCCGCTTCCCGTGGCCGACGATGCCAAGAAGGACGAGACCGAACCGCGACGCACCCGTCGTAAGGTCGCCGATGATGCCGCATCCGAACCGCGTGCGGCCCGCCGTCGTCGCGATGACGACCAGCCCGATTTCGCTCGCCGCAAGCCGCGCAAGAAGGCCGATGAGGCCGGCGATCTGCTGGCCACGCTCGATTTGGGAGATGCAGCGCCTACCGAGCGTCGCCGCGAGCGTCACGAGGACGTGAAAGTTCCGCTGATTCGCCGAGTCCGTGATGATGAGGACGAGCAGCCTCGCCGCCGTCGTCGCACTGCGGAAAACAGCGAAGAAACCGTGCGTGACCTCGACGATATCCTGGCCACGCTGCCCACGCAGAAGCACGAGGAAACGTCCGAAGACGGCGAGCAGAACGACGATCACGAGTTCGTGCGTCGTAACCGCCGCGACCGTAGCGATCGCAACGATCGCGATACCCGTAATGATCGCAGCGATCGCCGTAACCGTCGCATGCGTGGCCGTGATCGCGACAACGCCGATGATGATCGTCGCTATGATGATCGCGATAATCGTAGCGATCGCAATGACCGTGATAGCCGCCGCGAAGAGCCGCAGGAGGATCTGGTGCCGGTGGCCGGCATCGTCGACGTGCTCGACTCCTACGCTTTTGTGCGCACTTCCGGCTACCTGCCCGGCCCGAACGACGTGTACATCTCGATGTGCCAGGTCAAGAAGTACGGCCTGCGCAAGGGCGATGCCGTGCATGGTTCGATTCGCGCCCCGCGTGAAGGCGACCGCCGCAACCAGCGCCAGAAGTTCGTGCCGCTGCAGGCCATCGATTCCATCAACGGCCAAAGCGTTGAAGAAGCGCTCAACCGTCCGCAGTTCTCCAAGCTCACGCCGCTGTACCCGCAGGAGCGTTTGAAGCAGGAGACCGCCCCGAACAAGCTCACCGGCCGTATCATGGACATCGTTTCCCCAATCGGCAAGGGCCAGCGTGGCCTGATTGTCTCCCCGCCGAAGGCCGGTAAGACCATCACCCTGCAGAACATCGCCAACTCCATCGCCGCCAACAACCCCGAGGTCCACCTTATGGTGGTGCTCGTGGACGAGCGACCCGAAGAGGTCACCGATATGGAGCGCACGGTCCAGGGCGAGGTCATTTCCTCCACCTTCGACCGTCCGGCCTCCGATCACACTACGGTTGCCGAACTGGCCGTCGAACGCGCCAAGCGTCTTGTGGAGCTCGGCCAGGACGTGGTCGTACTGCTCGATTCCATGACCCGACTGGCTCGCGCTTACAACATCGCAGCCCCTGCCTCCGGCCGCATCCTGTCCGGTGGTGTGGACGCGCAGGCCCTCTACCCGCCGAAGAAGTTCTTCGGTGCGGCCCGCAACATCGAAAACGGCGGCTCCCTGACCATCATCTCATCTGCGCTGGTGGAAACCGGCTCCAAGATGGACGAGGTGATCTTCGAGGAGTTCAAGGGCACCGGCAACATGGAACTGCGCCTGTCCCGCGAGCTGGCGGACAAGCGACTGTTCCCGGCCATCGACATCAACGCTTCCGGCACCCGCCGCGAGGAGCTCATCACCAACCCGCAGGAACTGCCGATTATCTACCGTCTGCGTCGACTGCTGGGCGGCATGGAGCCCGAGCAGGCCTACCAGACGCTGGTGCCGCGCCTCAAGAAGACCGCCACCAACCGCGACTTCCTCGCCGCCATCGTGCAGCAGGCCAACACCGGCAACGCGGTCAACGGCAACTGATCAGACCGCTGAACAATAGTGTAAGGGCTGCACCCTGATTGATACGGGGTGCAGCCCTTGTCGTATCTGATGCAAATACATCAACTATCACATTGCAGTTGTAGTATTGCCGTCAACGTTCACATGCACGCTGACGATATATGAGATGAAAGAGGCATCACTGGGTTCGATTGTTTTGGGAGTGGGCAGTGGTGCGGCCATGTTCGGCGATGCGGATGCCAGCCATATCCTCACCGGCGACTATGACATCTGAGATATCTGACTTTGCGCATCGTGCAAAGCCGTAATCGGGAGTATCCTCGAATCTATGAGCGAAACGAGCAGCGACTGGCAAAGGACCACCATCGACTCCGCCCAGGCGGCGGCCCACCCGGAAACCGCACAAGCGGTGGCGCGCATCAAAGCGCTGCGCCAAACCATCGATAACATCGATTCGGCGGTCATCGCATTACTGGCCGAGCGGTTCAAGGCCACCTCGCAGGTCGGCGTGCTCAAAGCCAACGCCGGATTCGCGCCCGAAGACACCAAGCGTGAGGACTATCAGATCGAACGCCTCCACCGCATCGCCATCGATGCCGGGCTTGATCCGGAAATTGCCGAAATGTACCGTGAATTCGTGGTTACCGAAGCCAAGAAGCGCCACCAGCGCATAGCCGATGCCGGTGGTGACCCGGGCGTACTCGACGTATTCGCCTGATTCGCCCGCAGCGAATGGGCACCTTTCGGATATTCGTCTATAGGGCAAGTTGCCTGCAGCGACTACATTAATACGGGAATGGAATGCCCGTAGTGGTCGACTGTATGAATGGGATACGTAGATGAGATGTGGTGCCGCACTGGTCAGTTGCGCATTGTGCGTGGCTTCGATTCTCGGCGGTGCTTGGATGTCTCGTCCGACTCCGGTTGATTACGGTCCGGTGCTCGCTACGGCAAGTGATATGTACGCCGTCACCGATGCCGAAGGGGAGCCGGTCCGTTGGTATGTGGTAGGGAAGGGCGGCGCCGGCAATGGCGCCAGTGCCGATTCCGGCAATAGCGGTTCCACTGATACCGATTCCGCCAATAGTAATTCCGGCACGTCCAAGGTTTCTCGTATCCCCGCTTCCGCCGCCACCCTGCCATGGAAAGTCAGCGTCACCTACTCGCTTGACGGTCCGAACGTCGAGGCAAACGAGGTTGCCGGCGCGTCTGGACTGATCGGCGTGTATATCGATATTAAGCCGCAAACCAAGGAAGCCAACCGTACGATCCCGGTTGTCGCCTTTACCGTGCCTACGCAGGTAGCCGATGATGTTTCCGCTGACAACTCCATTACGGTGACCACGCAAGGTTCCAATACCGTAGTCGCCGCAGCTGGAAAAGCCGCAACCGGCTTGGAATTCAGCTGCTATATGAACGCCAAAGACTTCTCCATGAGTTCCGTGGCGCTCGCCGTATTGCCTTCCAATTCCAGCAGTCCGGCAGTTGGTGCTAATCCCGATGCCGCGAATGCTGCCGCACAGCCTGCTGCCGATACGGATGTCGCCCAACTCACCGCCTCTGCCGCCACACTGGTCGATTCACTGACCGACGCCGGTTCTGGCGAACAGCAACAGCTCATCGAGCAGCTTCAAACCCTGCACGATAACGAACGTGCGCTGAACAAGTCTGTAGTGGCCGAACGCGAAACCGCCCATAAGCGGACGTTTGAAGACTATATGGCCGCGTATGTGGGCTCATATACCACGCACCTGTCTGGATCGATTGGCACCTCCACCCAGTTGCCGGCGTTGATGGGCACGGCCGGCGAACTGTCCGGGGACACGCCTTTGGCTCAAGCCGTACTCGACTTGGCCAACGCGGTGAACAACGTCAGTGCCGCACATCAGCATGCCGGTGCAGTCGATGCGTTGGACGAGGTGATTCGCCGCATCCAGCAGCAAGGCACCACCGGACTGGTGGATGATCTGATCGCCGAGGCTTCGGAGGAAGCCACTCAAGGCTCCAAGCAATACGCCGATGGCCAGAGCCAGCTCTCCGCCGCAATGATTCCGTATTCGATGAAATACACGGACGTTTACACGGCCAATTTGAGCGCCCTGACCGGCGGCACGTCCTCGGGCGCCACCGCTTACGAGAGCCAAGCCATCGCCGAAACCAACGGTAGCGATGAACTCGCCGACGCTCAATCCAAGGTCGATGCCGCGATGAGCACGCTTGCCACCGCCTCCGAGCATACGGGCAAAGCCACGGCCTTGCGCCAGATTGTATTGCGATTCTCCGATCAGTTCGAAGGCGGCGCGTCCTCGGCTTCCGGCAGTGATGGTGATGGTTCGTCCGGTGATGTCTCTTCCGATCCGGTGACCGAGGCTCAGGCACTGACCGGCCTGGTCGATTCGCAATCGCAATCGTTCTACGGCAAGACCCGGGTCGCCCAAGCCAAGCGTAAGGCCGATGCCGCCCGTAAGCAGGCCAAAGCCGCGCAACAGCAGCAGTCGCAGCATTCCAAGGCCTCACTGGTCGATGACACCATGTCCATGTCTGCTGGCGATGTGATGAACTATGCGGGTGGTCTTACTTCGGCCATCGGTGGTGGTGATAAGTCCGACTCGTCTAAGAGCGCTGGTTCGGGAACGAACGACTCAGCCAAGTCGAGCGACACTGGCGATTCCGGCAACAATCTTGACACCGCTCCAGTACTGTTCGGCTTTGGCACTGGCGGCACGCTGTTCAAGCACGATATGAACGCGCTGATTAATGAGACCGTGAAAATCAGTGATGCTGGCACGCTCTTGGCGCAGGCCGTCGCGCAGCTCGACAGCCCCAATACGCAACAAAAAACCGCCGAAACCCGATATCTCATCGTGATTCCGACGGTGTGATGGTGTATGCGGGATATTTGCGTGCCGTCCCACAGTCGTGTCATCCGAACGTCAAAAAACAAAAGAGGGGAACCTCAATAGGTTCCCCTCTTTTGTTGTTGTGCGTAACGTTCAGTGCTTTGGCTTCTTAGCTGGCCGAGCCGTTAAGCGGGAAGCCCGGTGGGCTTCCCGTAGGCTCGGAACGAGCGGCATTGCCGTGAGACCTACTGTTGTTGTGCGTAACGTTCAGTGCTTTGGCTTCTTAGCTGGCGGCTCACCGAGCTCGCTGGCTTCGACGGCGACCTCGGTTTCGGGCGTGCCTTCGGCGGCGGATTCCTCGGCGTGCTTGGCCACCAAGTCGAACTTGCCGACCACGCGACCGGCCTGCGCGATATCGCCCAAGGCGGCGTGAATCGCTTCCACACCTTCCGAAGCAGCGGACAGTGCCACAGACAGGATTGGGGTCTTCATGGAGACCTTGGCCTCGGACTTGATCTTACGCAGCTGCTCCACGGCCTTGCCGGCCCAAGTCAGCAGCTCGGGGGAAGCACCGGTGGCGGCCTCGACATACGGGTCCACGACCGGCCAGGCGGCGCGATGCACGGAACCGGAACCGGCGTGCATCCAGCTCCACACTTCCTCGGTGGCGTACGGCAGGTACGGGGCCAGCAGACGTGCGAAGGCGTCCAGGCCCAGACCCAGAGCGGTGCGGGCGGACTTCACAGCCTTCTCGGACGGCACATTGCCGTGCTCGTCCGGAGTGCCATAGGCGCGGTTCTTGACCAGCTCGATGTAGTCGTCGCAGAACTGCCAGAAGTAGGACTCGATGACTTCCAGCGCCTTGGAATGCTCGTAGGATTCCAGCGCCTCGGTGGCCTGACGCACCACCAAAGCCAGCTTGGCCATAGCGGCGCGATCCAGCGGTTCGGTCACATCGGCCGGGTTCCACGCGGCCTCGGCGGCAGCGCCCACGTGATGGTTCTCGTCCTCACGGCCGATGGCCAGCGCGAACTTGGTG
>ERZ1032445.233-NODE-233-length-14717-cov-10.556131_pt1 | contig 14717 bp, 9 predicted proteins | sample MGYA00518161_ERZ1032445 | MGnify/ENA primary metagenome ERZ1032445 (study PRJEB33719, sample SAMN04261326) | wastewater metagenome | biome: periurban shantytown; feature: human; material: feces | host: Homo sapiens | place: Peru: Lima | collected 2013-01-24 ...
GCCATCAACAACCACAAATAAGCAGGTGCGCTATGAGTAAAACCTATCTGGGCGTCGATATCGGCGGCACAGCGGTCAAGCTGGGCCTGGTCGATGACACCGGCCGCGTGCTGCGCCGCGCCGAGCGCAGCGTCAGCTTTGACGGCTACAAGACGCCGATCCTGGACACCGTGCAGACCGCCATCCGCGACTTTTTGGGCAGCCATGATGTGCCGAAGCTCGAGGGCATCGGCATGTCCGCTACCGGGCAGATCGACAGCCGCCGCGGCGTGGTTGCGGGGACCTGCGGCAATTTCCCCGGTTGGATCGGCGTGGATATCAAAGGCACGCTGGAACGCGAGTTTGGCCTGCCGGTCACCGTCGCCAACGACGCCAACTGCATGGTGCTGGGCGAAGTCTGGGTCGGCGCGGCCAAGGGGTACACCGATGTGATCGGTGTCACCTTAGGCACCGGCGTGGGCGGCGGCATCATCACCGGCGGCCGTTTGTTGGAGGGTGCGCGGGGCCTTGGCGGTGAGCTGGGACATTTCCGCCTGCACGCACTGGACGGCGTGGCCTGCACCTGCGGTGCCATCGGCTGCTATGAGCGGTACGCCGCCACGACGGCGCTGGTGCGCGGTGCCCAGAAGATGGGCCTGGACGCCCCCGACGGCCGCGCGATCTTTGAGGCAGCCGCCGCAGGTAACGCCCGCACGCTGGCTGTGCTGAACGACTGGATCAGCGAGATCGCGCAGGGCCTGGCCGGACTGGTACACATCTTCAACCCGCAGCTGATTTTGATTGGCGGCGGTGTCAGCGCCCAGCAGGAGCTTTTGATCGATCCGCTGGCCGCGCAGGTGTGCAAGTCGGTCATGCCCGCTTTCGCGGAGGGGCTGGAAATCAAAGCCGCCGCCCTCCAAAACGACGCCGGTCTGGTCGGTGCCGTGTACTATTTCCGGGAAAATCAATAACCACAACATCACCCCGGGCACATTGCCGAATTTGGCGTGTGTTCCCGGGGTGTTTTTCGTCATTTTGACGGCTATGCACTTTTAGTCTTTTTAGCATTTAAATAGCCTGTGCAAAAACGCAAATTTGCGCATTTAGTCCCTTTTAGCATCTCATTTCTTTAAAACCTCTTGCCGCACACATCATCTTGTGCTATAATACTGCCATGATAAACACAACATTACCACAATCGAATACCGCCCCCGCCTGCACGACGCTGGGATCCGGGGTGTGGCTGGCGTTCCGGCATATCGCAGGCACATCAGCCCCCGCCGTGCCGCCGCCCGCTGCCGGGGCACACCTGCTCTCGGTGGAGTTCTGCCGCCGGGGCCGCCATGCGCTGCCCGCCGGGGACTACTGCACCATCGCCGCTGACGGCCACGCCGCTGTGAGCATGACCGCCGCCGGGGCCGACGACTACTATCCCGGGGCCGTTTATGAGGGGCTGCAATTCTGGATCGACCCGGACGCCCAGACCGACAGCAGCTTTCTGGCCCTGATGGGCCTGGACGTCCACGGCATCATCAACTATTTCTGCGCCGGCGGCCCCTATTACTGCCCCATGGGTGACGAACTTGCCGCGCTGGTGGACGAGCTTTGGCGCGAATTCGACGTCTCGGGCTATGCCAGCCCGGGCGAGCTTCGCTATGCCGTGGTGCGGCTGCTCTATATGCTGCTGCAGCTGCCTTACGCGGACCAGATGGCCTGGTATCCCCGGGCGCAGGTGGATTTGGTGCGCGATGCCGAGACCCTGATGCTGGCAGATTTGTCGGTGCGCCACACCGCCAGGGAGCTGGCCGTGCAGTTCGGCGTCAGCGAGAGCAGCTTCAAAGCCTACTGCCGCGACGTGCTGGGCGACGGCTACCTGCCCTACTTCCGCCGCAAGCGGCTGGAAAAGGCTGCAGACCTGCTGGCCCACACGGACTTAAAGGTACAGGACATCGCCGTACAGGTCGGTTACGAGAGCCAGAGCAAATTTGCCAAAGCCTTTGCCGACCAATTCCGCCTGACCCCACTGGAATACCGGCGGCTGGCGGAGAAATAAAAAAAGCTTTCCCCGTGGGCACAGTGTAAAAACTGTGCCCACGGGGCTTTTGTTGTTTATAGACCGCATTGCTTACTTTTTCTTTCCCAGCAGTTCCTTACGGATATGCGCAAAGCACGCGTCCTCGCCCTTGTCGCGTAAAATCAGCAGGCAGGTTTCCAGCTGTTTGCGGGTCTCGGGGTGCAGGATGTAGTGATCCCTGCTGCGGTCGTAGTACTCCCACGCAGCGGCATCGGTGTACCGGCTGCCCTTGTAGTTTTTGCTGGCGGCAATACGGTCGCAGACCATCTCGGCCACGTATTTTTCGGGCATCCGCATCCCGGCCATGGCATGGTCGCCGTCCGGGGCGTAGTCGATCCAATATTCCAGGTGGTGCTTGTTCCGGCCCTTGTGGTGCAGCCAGGCCGCGCTGTATCCTTCGGTCTGGCGCTGGGCGTTGTTGGGGCTGCAAGTGCCCTGCCAGTACTTGGCACCGGCCCAGAACTCCACCGGCGCGAGCTTGCTCAAATCATGGGTCAGCCCCTGCCAGTACAGCCCGCAGCGGAAGCAGTGCTTCATCACCAGCATTTTATGATGATGGATCGTTTTATAATGCTTGATCGGATGCCACAAAGTAAATACTCCTTTAGTAGATAATAGATAATAAAAAATGTGGTATTTTCGCCCCAAGGGCGAAAACGAAATTTTGAGCGCCGCGCAAGCGGTGCGATCCGCCAATTTTCTTATCTATTATCTTTTTTATCTGTCCCATTTGTCGCACAGTGCGGCGATCTGGCTGGCGAATTTGGCAAGGTCCTTGTTGGCGCCGCCCTGGTTGTGGCGGATGACCTCCATCAGGCGCTTGCCCATGTTGACGAGCCGGTCGTAGGCAGCGCTGGTGCGCACCATCTCGGCGCTCTTGGTGCGGATGATCTTCTGCGTGTTGCCCGTCTCGGCGCAGGCAACGCGCCCTTCGGCCGCGATCCAGACCGAGCCGTTGTACGGCGCGTCGGCCTCGTAGCCTTCGGTGCGCAGTTTCTCGACCCAGTGCTCGGCCACAGCGTCCTCGCCATGATTGACAAAAACGAACTTCGGTTTCTCGTCAAAGGCGTGGAGCCAGGCGGCCAAACCGTCACAGTCCGCATGGCCCGAAAGCCCGCCCAGCTGCGCAATGCGGGCCTTGACCTGCACCGGCTCGCCGAAGAGCTTGACCTCCTGTGCGCCGTTGACCAGCGCATTGCCCAGGGTGCCCGGGCTTTGGTAGCCGACGAACAGCACCGTGCACTCCGGCCGCCAGAGGTTGTATTTCAGGTGATGGCGGATGCGGCCCGCATCGCACATACCGGCAGCGGAGATAATGACTTTCGGCGTCGGGTCGCCGTTGATGGCCATGGATTCCTCTTTCGTCTCGCTGATGTGCAGCCCCGGGAACTGCAGCGGGTTCCGGCCGCTCTGCACCAGGGCAAGGGCCTCGTCGTCGTAACACTCGGCGAAGTTTTCCCTGAAAATCGTGGTAGACTTACTGGCCAGCGGGCTGTCCACGAACACCGGGAAATTGTCGTGGCCCTTGACGCGCTTTTCGGCCTTGATCTGGCGGAAGAAATAGAGCAATTCCTGCGTGCGGCCCACGGCAAAGCTGGGGATGACCACGTTGCCGCCCTTGTCAAAGGTCGATTGCAGCACGGCGGTCAGCTCGCCCAGGTAGTCGGGCTTGGGGCCGTGGCTGCGGTCGCCGTAGGTGGACTCCATGACGAGGTAATCGGCATGGCCGGGGTTGGCCGGATCCTTGATGAGCGGCTGGTGCTGGTTGCCGATATCGCCGGAAAACACGATGATTTCCGGCGCACGGCCCGGCTCCGCAATGCGCAGCGAGATGGACGCGCTGCCCAGCAGGTGGCCCACATCGGTAAAGCGCACCTCGATACGCCCCTGGGGGCCGTCGAACAGGGTCTGCCATGCCTCATAGGGGCAGGGCACGAACTGCTTCATGACGTTTTGGGCGTCCTCGACCGTGTAGTCCGGCTCGATCATTTCCGCGCCGCTGCGCATGGCCTTACGGTTTTCCCACTCGGCCTCCTGCTCCTGGATGTGGGCGGAGTCCTCGAGCATGATGCCGCAGAGGTCGCGGGTGGCCTCGGTGGTATAGACCGGGCCGCGGTAGCCATTTTTGTACAGGTACGGGATGCGCCCCGAGTGGTCGATATGGGCATGGGTCAGCAGCAGGGCCTCATAGGTGCCGGGGGCATAGGGCAGGTCGGCGTTTTCGTAGACGTCGCGCCCCTGCTCCATGCCGCAGTCCACCAAAAAGCGGTGCCCTGCGGCTTCGACCTGTGTGCAGCTGCCGGTGACTTCCCGGTCAGCGCCGAGGAATGTGAGTTTCATGTGGGTGCCCCCTTTGGTCAAATAATCCATATGTTTGGTGAGCGGCGGGTGGGGTATGGGGATATTGGACAAGGTGCGATGCGGGGCGTCGAGGACGCCGCCCCCTACAACTAAAGTGCCAAGTCGTGCCATGAGAAAGGTGCGGCGGCCAGAGGGCTGGCCGCCCTACGGAGCAGCAGAGGAAAAGTGAGAGGGGCAAGGGAGGGCGGCAGCCCTCCCCCGACAGCGTGGGCGGAGCAGAAGCCCCGCCCCTACGGATGCACTTCCCACAGCGGGGGTTCGGGGTCTCCCCGACTCAAAAGTGGAGCAAGGCCCGTAGGCGTTAAGCGCGAACAGTAATACTGCGTTCGCGTAGCCGAAGGGCCTTGCGACTTCCGCTTTGGGGTTCCTAGGGGCGTGCAGCCCCTAGGTCGCGGGTCCGCTCCGTCGAAAGAGCGGCAGTTTTCTTTGCGAGCTTTCTTTTGCTGCCAAAAGAAAGCGACCTCCCGGGAGGATGCCGTTCATCCTTTAGCCGCGCCGCCCGACGCCGTACTGCGGGGCCTCGGGCAGGACAAAGTCATCATTGAAATTATTCGTCAGATCGTTAATGTTCATGCGTACAGCCCAGAATACGTCGCCGTAGTCGCGCAGGACGGTGTAGTCAACATTCAGGGCTGCCAGCGTGGCGGTGTCGGTGACGATGTAGGCGGTATCGCCCTCGGGCGCGTACTCTGTCAGGCTGTTCTGGTAAACGCGGCTCACCGTGCCGCCGTCGGCCAGGGCCTTGGCCGCGTCAGCGGGCAGGCTGACCAGCTGGATGCGCGCCGTGGCAGGCAGGGCGTTCAGCAGATCGCCGCGGGTGATATCGCCGTATTCCAGCTCGGTCACGCCGCCAGCAAAGGCTTCGGCGGATGTGCCCTCGGGCAGGCCGCCGGCGTTATCGTTTGCCACAATTTCAGCGTAGAGCGCCGCCAGATAATTGCCGAAGCTGATGGTCTTGCTGGTGTCGGGTTTTTCGGCGTAGGTGAACAGCGGCGTGTAGTAGATGCTCTGGTCATCGGCGTCCAGCCCGGCCAGCTTGGCGGCGGCGTAAATGTAGGCGTCCGCACCCGCCTGCTGCGCTTCGTCAACGCTCTCGGTCGGGGCGGCGGTGTCCTTGCCGCCTGCGGCCTCGGTGTCCTTGTCGGGGTCGGCAGCATCACTTGCCGTGGTCTGGTCGTCGGCGGCAGCACTGGCGGCCAGGGTTTCCCAGTCGGTGCGTTTTGCCTGCAAGGTGTCCGCCGTCACGGCGCTCTGCACCTCGGCGCGGCAGCCGCCGCCCTGGGTGAACACCAGATTCAGCTGCGCCACGCCGTCCAGGCCCAGGCCCGCGCCCAGCACGTTCGGGCTGCTCTCGGCGGTCGTGCCGTCGATGATGGCGGTCACGCCGCTGTTCAGCAGCGCCTTCTGCCAGTCACCCTCCGGCGCGGTGGACGCCACAGCGATGATGGCATCGCACCCGGCGTTCTGCAAAGCCGTGATCTGCTCGTTCGCGGTGTCGGTCCAGTCGCGGGCCGTGATGAACTCGCCGTTGGCGGCAGAAATTTTCGCCGCCTGGGCTGTATCGTTCAGCGCAAAGAATCCGATTTTGTACCCCGCGCGCTCGACGATCGTGTACATACCGTTGGTGACGCGGTTGCGGTTCCAGCTGGTGGAGCGGTAGAACACGGCGGTGGCGTCGGTGTTGATGAGGTTCGACGCCAGCGACGGGCCGCTGCCCATGTTGGCGTCGCTGACCAGGCGGGACGTTCCGTAGGCGAAGTCGTCCAGCGCCATGGCCTGCAGGTCGTACCCGGCTGCCGAGAAGCCGGACAGCATATCCATACCGCCGGTCAGGCTGGCGCTCTGGGTACCGTGCAGCGCCCCGCCCGCATCCAGCAAAATCGAATCCGGGGTCGAGGCCTTCAGCGCGGCGGCGTCCGCCAGCGTCGTGCGGTCGCCATGCAGCCCTGCTGTGGCAAAGACCGGGACCGTAATGTCCCCGATGCGCACCAGGCAGGAAATGCTCTCGGTACCGTCGGCCAGCGTGGCCGTGATGGTACACTCGCCGCTGTCGGTGCGGGCGCGGACCGTGCCGTTTTTGTCCACGGTGGCAATGTTTTTGTCACTCGTCGCCCAGTAGACCCTGCGGCCGCCTTCGTCCTCGCCCGGCTCGTTCGTCGCCAGCGTGGCATAGGCGTCCTTGCCATCCATGTGCAGCTCATCGGTGCGGGTGTCGTTCAGCAGCACCGGCGCTGCTGTCTTGCCGTTGCAGGCCGACACGCCTGTAAATGTAAACGGCCGCATGACGAAATCCAGGTCCACCGTCTCGCTCTGCACACCGTAGTCCGCGCCAGGGGCGCTGTACGTCGACTGCCACATATCGTAGGTGCCGTTGTAGCCCAGCTCGTCGGCAAAGCGGGCGATCCAGAGATTGTCGCGCCATTGGTCGAAGCCGGGATCTGAAAAGCGGCCCCGCACCCAGTTCAGCGAGGCATAAAGCCCCTGCTTGCCGGTGTAGCCGTGCTCTTCCAGCCGGGAGAAGAATGCCTCGGTCAGTTCGGCCATCTCGGCGGGGAAAACACCGCTGATGTACTTATCTTCCAGGTCGTAGTAGACCGGGTAGCTCAGCTGGTAGGGCGCGGCGGTGTAGTCGTCCAGACCTTCCTGCGGCGGGGCGGTCAGGCCCAGCAGCCGGGCAACGTGGTCGGCCTCACTGCGGGCCTCCTCCACCGTCGTCGCGTAGGAGTAGAGATAGGTGCCGAAGGGGATGCCCAGCCGGGTACACTCGTCAGCGTTGCGCCGCCAGTAGGTGTCGTCCTGGGCCCAGTTTTCCTCCTGGCCGTCCCACTCGCCGCCGTAACCGCAGCGGATGATGGCAAAGTCGATGCCGGCGGCCTTGGCCTTTTCCCAGTCCACCTCGCCCTGGAACTTGGAGACGTCCATGCCCTTGAGCACGGCTGCGGGCATGGCCTGGCCGCTGGTGTTGAAGTAGTAGCCCAGCTCGTTTTTCTGCCAGGCGTCGGCGGGCGTGCCAAAGTCCGGCGCGGCGGGGCCTTCCGGCTCGGCCGTGCAGCGCACCAGCACCACAGACACCACCAGCACCACAACCAGGCAGAGCAAACACAGCCCCAGTACCAGCATACTGCGGCGGCGTTTGGCACTGCGGCGCTTTGGCTTTTTGGGCGGCTGCGGCGGGCGCGGGGCCGCCGTTTTGGCCGGTCTGGCTTTGGCGGCAGCGCGGGCGGGGCTGCGGTAGACTTTGCGTTCTTCTGGCACGGCGGTTTACCTCTCTCCGGGTAGATTTTATGCAGGGATAGCTATTATTAGTGTAGCATTTTGTCGAAGAAATTACAATCAGCCGCAGCAGATATTGGGGAAATTTTACACAAAAACCCCGTCGTGGATACGGCGGGGTCGTAGGGGGGCGGCGTCCTCGACGCCCCGCAAATCAGTAGATGTTACACGGGGTCAAACGCTGTTCGTCCGCGCCACAAAAGGCAAACGGCCGCCCGCCTTTCACGCGCGGGCCGGGCATGCCCGGCCCCTACAGGAGCTGCACTGCCGAGACTTCACAGCCCCTTCTTTTTACACGTCCAAAAATAATACGGCACCTCAAACGCCAGCATGACGCACCAGCCGAAGGCGCAGGCAAAGGCGATGCCCTGCAGCCCCACACGCGGGGCCAGCACAGCGGCCGCGGCGGCGCGCAGACCCGCCTGCATACAGGTCCCGATCAGCGTCGTCGTCATCTTGCCCATGCCGCGGTAAAATCCCTGGAAACCGTTCGTCAGCGCGGGCAGAGCATAGAACACCGCCATGTGCCCCAGGTACTCGCTGCCCAGGGCCACCACGTCGGCGGCCCCCTCCCCCGCCACAAACAGCGAGAGGATCGGCCCGCGGAATGCCAGCGTCACGCAGCCCACCAGCAGCCAGTAACCCAGTTCCAGCCGCAGGCCCACGGCAAAACCGCGGCGGATGCGCTCGTTCTGCTGTGCGCCCCGGTTCTGGGCAATGTAGGTCGTAATAGCCGTCGCGATGCTCTGCTCCGGCGTAAAGGCGAAATCGTCCACCCGCGTGACCGCGTTGAACGCCGCAATGGCTTCGACGCCCAGCGCGTTGACCTGCCCCTGGATCAGCACCTTGCAAATCGGCTGCACCGCCTGCTGCAAAGCCGTGACCGAGCCATAGCGCAGGATCGGCCCCAGCAGGTCGCGGCGGATGCGCCACTGCCCGCGCCCAGGGCAAAGCTCCGGCACGCGGCGGGCCATGTAAACGGCTGCCAGCACGGCGCTGGCAGCCTCGGCCGCCACGGTGGTGACGGCGCTGCACACGATGCCGAAGCCCAGCCCACCTATCAGAATCAGGTCGAGCACGGCGTTCAACACGGCGGAGAACGCTAAAAATTTCAGCGGCGTTTTGCTGTCGCCGACGCTTTTCAGCCCCGCCGCCAGCGCGTTATAGAAAAACGTGAACGGTGCGCCCAAAAACGTGATGCGCAGATAGATGGCTGTGATGCCGAAAATCGCATCCGGCACGGCCAGTGCGCGGAGTATCCACGGCGTCAGTACACAGCCCAGCGCCGCCGCACCGCAGCAGAGCACCGCCCCGAACAGCAGCGTCGTCGCCAGCGTTTCTTGCAGCCGGTCGGTTCGTTTGGCCCCGAACGCCTCACTCATCAGCACGCCCGCGCCGATACACAGCCCGCTGATGGCCAAAATTACAAGGTTCATGACCGGCCCGGCCACGCCCTCGGCGGCCAGGGCATCCTGCCCGATGAACCGCCCCGCGATGATGGAATCCACCGCATTGTACGCCAGCTGCAGCCAGTTCCCCAGCAGCAGCGGCACCGCATACAGAAAGAGGTGCCCCAGCGGGGCACCCTTGGTCATATCACGCATCATTATCAGCTCTCAAAACGGAAAATCTGCCACCTTCAGCGTGACAACGCCGTCGATGGTCTGGATACAGCCATCTGCCGGGTAGTTGGGCATGGCCTTGAACGCGTCGGAATTGCTGATGGTACGGACAGTCTCGTCCGCGCATTCGTTGAGCTGGACGCCCAGCTCGTCCCACACCAGCACATACCAGCCGTGGGCGTTGAACGTCGGGTCGTAGGAGAGCGGGCCGAACTGCGCCAATTCCCCGGCCATAGGCTTGAGCGGGGATTCCTCCGGGTACGCGCCGCGCTTCGGCTCGCCCAGGATCACGACCTCGGCGCCGTTCTGGTAGTCGGCGTTTTCTTCCAGCCGGGTACACAGGCGGTTGGCGAGGTTCACAACGGTGGTCTTTTGTTTCAGCATGACCGCCGCGTCGTTGTTGACCTGCACGGCAAACCCACGCAGCAGCACCGCACAGAACGCCGTGCAGAGCGCCATCCCCCAGGAGAACGCCCGTTCCGTCAGTGCGGGAGCCGCGTCGATCACGGCGATGGCAAACGGCACCACGATGGCCAGCGAGCCCGCCATCCGCAGCGCCACAGTGGCCCCGGTGTTGATAACGTCGGTCACATTGGCTGCGGCGGGCAGCAGGGCCACCAGTACCACCGCCGCAGCGGCGGCCTTGCGGTCGTGCAGCACGATGAGCCACCGCAGCCCGGCCAGTGCCGCCAGCACAAACAGCAGCAGGTAGCCTGCGATCTGCCCATAGTGGTTTTGGGCAATGCCGTGGGTGAAGAAGTAGGCGTAAAAATCAAAGTAGGCGTTTTTCAGGCCCAGCGGCAGACTGCGCAGCGTGTCCAGCCCCACAGCGTTGATGCCGTTCACACCGGACAGGCCCACATCGTACAGCCGCAGGAACACCTTTAAAATCAGCATATACAGCACCGCGCCGCTGCCGCCCATCAGCACCATGCGCAGAGCGGTCAGGCCGGTGGCTTTCCACGCGCCGGGGCGGCGCAGAACCGCCAGAATCAGCAGCATGACGCACAATCCTGCCGCCGTACCCAGGTTGGCCTGGTACATACCCAGCGAGAACGCCATACAGACCGTGCCCGCCAGCCAGGCAAAGCGTACACCGCAGACAGCGGACTGCACCGCCAGCACAGCCAGCAGGAAGGACAGCGCATAGGACACGCTGCAATAGTGGAAAAACTCGATCTCCGCCACATAGGGCGCACAGACCAGCGTGAGGGGAATCAGATATTTTGCCGTGCGGCTGCGCACGCCGAACAAATCCGTCAGCAGCACACCCGCCAGCGCGTAGAGGAACAGCATCAGCAATGCAGAAAGTGCAGGCTGGTTGATGCCGCCGCGCAGCATATCCACCAGGCGCAGTGCCCAACGGCCCTGCTCGGTTTCCCAATACAGGTGCTCGGGCCAGCCGTCGGCAATGTACAGTGCGCCGATGTGTACGGCATCCATCGTGCCCAGCTGGTTAGCGTAGATCGTGTAATGTACGCCGCAGCCGACCAGCAGCGCCACGATCAGCGGGCGGAAGTTTTTGGCCCACCACAGGCTTACTTTTTTCTGCCAGTCCATCGTTTATTTTTTATCCTCTTCGGTCTCGGCCACAATGTAGATGGGGCGGTGCTTGACCTCTAAGTAGGTTTTGGCCAGGTACTCGCCCACGATGCCGGTGCAGAACAGCTGGACACCGCTGCACAGCAGAATGATGCAGACAAGGCTCGGCCAGCCGGAGGTCGGGTCGCCGAACATCAGCGCCCGGACGATGACAAAAATAATACCGATGAACGCCAGCAGGCAGAACAGAACGCCCACGCCTGCCGCCATCAGCAGCGGCGTGGTTGAAAAGCCGACAATACCCTCGATGGAGTATTTGAACAAGCCCCAGAAATTCCACTTGGTCGTGCCGGCCACGCGCTCGATGTTCTCGTAGTCGAACCACTTGGTCTTGAACCCGACCCAGCTGAAAATGCCCTTGCTGAAGCGGTTATACTCGGCCATGCTCAGCACGGCATTGGTCATCTTGCGGCTCATCAGGCGGAAATCACGCGCACCATCGACAATTTCTGTATCGGACATCTTGTTGATGATCTGGTAGAATTTGCGGGCGAACCAGCTGCGCAGCGGCGGCTCGCCCTTGCGGGTGGTGCGGCGGGTGGCGGCACAGTCGTACTCGCCGGTCAGCAGCGTGTCCAGCATCTGGGGCAGCAGCGCGGGCGGGTCCTGCAGATCGGCGTCCATCGTGGCGACGTAATCACCCCTGGCGGCCTGCAGGCCGGCGTAAATGCCGGCCTCCTTGCCAAAGTTGCGGCTGAACGAGACATAGCGCACGCGGGGGTCTTGGGCGTGCAGCTCACGCGCGACGCGCAGGGTGCCGTCGCGGGAGCCGTCATCCACAAAGATGAACTCAAAATCCGCGCCGTGGCTGGTTTTCATTTCCGCCGCCACGCGGGAGGCTTCTTTATAAAAAAGCGGCATCGCTTCTTCTTCATTGTAACAGGGTACGATCAAACTGATGAGCATGGTGTGACCTGCTTTCGTCAAAGTATTTATAGCTTTTATTATAGCGTAGTTTGGCAGGTTTGTAAACAATGGATGTGGCGGGGTTCCTAAAGCCTTGGCCCCGCAGGGCCGGATGAGGGGCGCGTGTGCCGCAGCCACCCAGTAGCGGGTTGTAAGGCAAGGCCGCCCCTCATCAGTCAGCGGTCGGGGCCGCTGACTGAATGGCTTCTGCAACACAAAAAAGGCAGAGCTTTCGCTCTGCCTTGGGTTCATGCTATAAATCAGCCTTTGACTGCGATATTGACCAGCTTGCCCTTGACGTAGATTTCCTTGGCAATGGTCTTGCCGGCGATGGCTTCGGCCACGGCGGGCTCGGCCTTGGCGGCAGCAATGGCGTCCGCGTTCTCGATGGCGGCGGCCACCTTGATGCGAGCCTTGACCTTGCCGTTGACCTGCACGGCGATCTCAATGGTCTGCTCCACGCACTTGGCCTCGTCGTAGGTGGGCCATGCATGGTAAGCCAGCTGCTCGGTGTGGCCCAGCTGCTGCCACAGTTCCTCGGTCATGTGGGGGGCAAACGGGTTCAGCAGCTGCAGCAGCAGCTCGTACTCGGCCTTGGTCGCACCGCCGTTATCGCTCAGGGCGTTGACGTAGATCATCAGCTGGGCGATGGCGGTGTTGGCCTTCAGTGCGTCGATATCCTCGCCGACCTTCTTGATGGTGCGGTTGGCGACGGCCTCCAGCGCAGGGCGCACGCCCTCGCCGGGGACGAGCTTCTCGCTCATGGACCAGATCTTATCCAGGAAGCGCTTGCAGCCCTTGATGGAGGAGGTGTTCCACGGAGCGGCCTTCTCGAAGTCGCCGATGAACATCTCATACAGGCGCAGGGTGTCGGCACCGTACTCGTTGACAACATCGTCGGGGTTGACGACGTTGCCCAGAGACTTGGACATCTTGACGATCGGGTGCTCGGCCATCTCGCCGTACTTCTCAACAAGGGCCTTGCGTGCGCCCTTCTCGTCGCCGTACTCGGCCAGCAGGCGCTTGCGCTCGGCGTCGGGCTGGTTCTCAAACGCATGGGGGTTCAGGCCCAGGATCATGCCGTGAGAGGTACGCTTCTGGTACGGCTCCTTGGTGGGGACCACGCCGATGTCATACAGGAACTTGTGCCAGAAACGGCTGTACAGCAGGTGCAGGGTGGTGTGCTCCATACCGCCGTTGTACCAGTCCACCGGGCTCCAATACTCCAAAGCCTCTTTGCTGGCAATGGCGTCGTGGTTCTTCGGGTCGCAGTAGCGCAGGAAGTACCAGCTGGAACCGGCCCACTGGGGCATGGTGTCGGTCTCGCGCTTGGCGGGGGCACCGCAGCAGGGGCAGGTCGTGCTGACCCACTCGGTGTGGCGGGCCAGCGGGCTTTCGCCGTTCTCGCCCGGCTCAAAGTCCTTGATCTCGGGCAGGCGCAGGGGCAGCTCGCTCTCGGGCAGGGGCACCCAGCCGCACTTGTCGCAGTAGACCATAGGGATAGGCTCGCCCCAATAGCGCTGGCGGCTGAACACCCAGTCGCGCAGCTTGAAGTTGACCTGCTTGTGGCCCTTGCCGTTCTCCTCGAGCCAGGCGTACATCTTGTTCTTGGCATCCTCAACGGACAGGCCGTTCAGGAAGTCAGAGTTGACCAGCGTGCCGGTGGCCACGTCGGTGAAGGCCTCCTTGTCGAGGTCGCTGGGCACAGTGCCCTTGACGACCTCGATGATGGGCAGGCCGAACTTTTTGGCAAACTCCCAGTCGCGGGTGTCGTGGGCGGGCACGGCCATGATGGCGCCGGTGCCGTAGGTTGCCAGGACGTAGTCGGAGATAAAGATGGGGATCTCCTTGCCGTTGACAGGGTTGATGCCCTTGACGCCCTCGATGACGACACCGGTCTTTTCCTTGTTCAGCTCGGTGCGCTCGAAGTCGGACTTGCGGGCGGCTTCCTCCTGGTAGGCAGCAACAGCGTCGGCGTTCTTGATGAGACCCGCATTGACCCACTTTTTGATGAAAGCGTGCTCGGGGCTGATGACCATGTAGGTCGCACCGAACAGCGTATCCGCGCGGGTGGTGTAGACGGTCAAGGTATCGCCTGCAGTGGTGTCGAAGTTGATCTCGGCACCGTGGCTGCGGCCGATCCAGTTGCGCTGCTGAGTCTTGACGCGGTCGATGTAATCCACATCGTCCAGGTCGTTGATGAGGCGGTCAGCGTAGGCGGTGATTTTCAGCATCCACTGGCTCTTGTTCTTCTGCACAACGGGGCTGCCGCAGCGCTCACAGACGCCGTTGACAACTTCCTCGTTGGCCAGAACGACCTTGCAGCCGGTGCAGTAGTTGACGGTCGTTTCCTTCTTATAAGCCAGACCCTTTTTGAACAGCTGAATGAAGATCCACTGCGTCCACTTATAATACTCGGGGTCGGTGGTGTTGATTTCACGGTCCCAGTCGAAGGACAGGCCCAGGGCTTTCAGCTGGCTCTTGAAGCGGGCCACGTTCTGGGCGGTGACGATCTCGGGGTTGATATGGTTTTTCAGGGCGTAGTTCTCAGTGGGCAGACCGAAAGCGTCCCAGCCCATGGGGTACAGGACGTTATAGCCGCACTGGCGCTTTTTGCGCGCGACGATATCCAGCGCGGTGTAGCTGCGCGGATGGCCGACGTGCAGACCGGCGGCAGAAGGATACGGGAACTCGACCAGAGCATAGAACTTCGGCTTGGAATGGTCGATTTCAGCGTGGAAGGTATCCTCGTCCTCCCACACCTTCTGCCATTTGGCCTCGACGGTTTTAAAATCGTACTTCATAAATTTCTCCCCACAGATAAATTTTTGATGGGTCGTAACCTTCTTAAAGCCTTCCCCCGAGGGGCTGCGCCCGCAGGCGCGTGTCGGAGCGCAACC
>ERZ1032445.235-NODE-235-length-14533-cov-13.416356_pt1 | contig 14533 bp, 10 predicted proteins | sample MGYA00518161_ERZ1032445 | MGnify/ENA primary metagenome ERZ1032445 (study PRJEB33719, sample SAMN04261326) | wastewater metagenome | biome: periurban shantytown; feature: human; material: feces | host: Homo sapiens | place: Peru: Lima | collected 2013-01-24 ...
AGATATTCAGACAGGTTATTATGAAGCCTTACGTTCAATTTTCAAGCATGATTATGACAAGGCTAAAGAACTGCTGGACAAGAACTGCACTCTCGGTCATACTCCATCAATGTATGCGTTGGCCGGTGTGTATGAGGAGACTGGTGATGACAAATCTGCAACAGAACTTTACCGTCAGGCGATGTCCGCCGGATACCTGCCTGAGGAATTTGTTTACGACATGAAACAGATGTACCAAGGCGTGAACAATCTCTCGATTTTTGAAAGCCGCGGGGAGTCAAAAGCATTTCCTGCCTTTGAAGAGCTTGCGGACAAAGGCTATCTCCCGGCAGCGGAGATGTGCTCATTGTATGATTCCGGGACATTCTCCAAGAAATCAAATGTCGGAGCCGCAATCGTCAACGGCCTGGCTAAAGGCATAGCAGCGACCATGATTGCCGCCAATGAAATTATGGATTCCGGGCTGTTGGACACAGGCAGCGGCATCCAGAATGAGCAATGTGTGGCTGCCATAGGCGGTTCGGGACAAAACAACCATCCGAACTACAGCTCATCCGTGAATTCCGCTCAAAAAAATGGGATGACACGGGAATATGAGTATGTTAAGACTGTATCAGGCATCTACGAGCCGGAGCAAACCGCGGCAAAGCTTCATATTTACCGCAGCCGCGACAACGGTGACTTCCGAGCCTCTACCGTGTACAACACAAAAGGACTGGACAGAGCCGCGACTTATAGAATCAACAGCGGTTGGAAGGTTTTCTATGAGGAACGATATTCCAACTATATCTCCTACTACGGACTCTGCACTTATTTCAATTATTAGTCACCTGATAAGCCCACCATGCGGATCACATGTTTTCGCAATGCCCGACACACAAATCGAGTAGGAGGAAAACGAAGTAGTTTTCTTCCTACTTTCGTTTTCCGACCTCTCACACCACCGTACGTGTGGTTCCGCATACAGCGGTTCCTTATCTTACGTGCAATTTGACATAGTAGTCCATCAAACAAGGATAGCCGGCGGCACCTTCGTGAGACTGGCGACGCCCTCCCCCTGACATCAACAGTCCACTCCCCTACCAGAAGGATGCTTCAAGGTGGCTTTCAGCGACATGTGGAAGGTTAAGTTTTTTACGAAACGCTTTCAGTCCAAAGCTGGCCAGAAGCATCTGGAAGGCACTTTGACGTGAAAAACTTGTGACTTTGGCTTCAAGTTTTTCAGCCCGACACGGTCTCTACGGGCATAGGTAGGCTATGTGGCTGAAGGTGTTTTGCAAAATGGTGTTCTGTAAAATGGTGTTTTGTAAAATACTGACAGGGAGCGAGTAAAAAATATTACCTGGTAGTACGCACAAAAAAGAGGACAACTGTGAGTTGCAGTCGTCCTCTCTGGAATCTTGCTATGTCCGATTACTCTGCCGGGTGAATGGCGCCCATCGGGCAGGCGTCAGCGCAAGTGCCGCAGTCGATGCAGGCGTTTGGATCGATGGTGTAAACGTCACCCTCGTGGATAGCGCCCTGAGGGCACTCGCCTGCGCAAGTTCCGCAAGCTACGCAATCAGTTTCTGAAATCTTGTAAGCCATAATTCACTAAAATAAAATTGTTTTCCTTTTGTCTGCCTCCGGATTGCCGGAAACATTATGCAAATATAAATCTTAAAAATCATAATATCAAACCCCATACCACAAAAACGATGAGGGCGATCCCGACTTTTATCGCTTTTGCCTTGAAGAAGGAGGATTTGCTGTCGGCAAGAAGAGGGAGGGATGCGTGGCCGTCCTGCACGATGGAATTGGCAAGCAGGACGGGGAACGGAATTACACCGCTGGCGAAGAGGGTCACAAACACAAGATGCGGACCCGACTCAGGAATCAGGCCGACCACAATCGCAAGCAGAATCATCAGCGCGGTGTTGTCGCTGATCCACGCGGAGAGGTCGATGAAATTGAACAGGATTCCGATGACCAGGAGCACCCCGAAAGTCCAGGCGAATATGCTCGGAAGATGCTTGCGGACAATATGCTCCCAAAGATGCTCCTCGACGAAGTGGTCGGAGGCGAAAAGCAGCGCCCCCAACACTACAAGACTTAGAGCACCGAAAAGCCAGAAAGTCCACTCCTCGTCAAAAACGGCAAGTCCCTCTGCCTCACCTCCTTCCTCCAGGAGGCCAAGCAGCAGGGCGGCTATGAATATCACAACCCCAAAGAACATTAATATTCTTGTCCTGCCGAAATGTCTTCCTTCCTTGTGATGATGTCCGTCCTGATGCTCGCATCCGTCTCCGTGAAGTTCAAAGGAATCCTCAAGACGGGTTGGCAGCGGCTTGTCACCGGACGAGAATCTGTCGATCAGCAATCCCGTCACAACGGCCAGCACAAAAAGGATAAGGAACAGCAAAGCGGCCTTGCCTGGGAACAAAGCCAGCATCATAAACGACTCATCCCCGGCCGTTGCGATCATCATCGCGACCAGCGCTCCGAAACTCAGCATCCTGTGCGTGTAGAGCGACACGGCGGCGAAACCTCCGACACAACCGGGTACCGAACCGAGCAAAGCGGAGACGAGGACCTGGGCGAAACCTGATTTCTTGAGGGATCTGAATATCCTGCCGTCCGACTCCACATTGAAAGACTCGATGATCATCATCATGACGACCACCAAGCCGGAGATCAGGACAGCGCCACGCAAAGCGTCAAGTAAAACGGAAATGATCATGGTCTGTTACGCTGTCACCCAGCCGGTGAGATAAAGGTTGATGATAGGACGGAGAGGTGAGTTCGTGGTCAAGGTCAAGACTATCAGGCACTCCCCTGCCGGGAATCCCTTCGTGTCGAAAGTCACCTTCAGGTCACCTTTGCCGCCTGCGGGAACATCCGCGAAAGCCTGCGCCTTCACGTGCGAGCTCTCTGAATCCACCTTATATATTCTTAAAGGAGATTTGCCTTTGTTGGTGAAATGGAATGTGCAGTCCACATTCGCCCCGGCCTTGACCTTGCCGAAGGAGAATGTGCTCTCGTCCGCTATCGGATTGGAGCCCTCGTTACGCTCTTTGTCCGTGAGCGATGAGAAATTCTCTTTCGTGTACGTGAATATTCCTATGCGGCTCTTGCCGGCTCCGAGTTCAGGATTAGGGTCAGCCACGATGGCCTCGGCACCGGCCGCCGCTGGCTCTTTCTCCGCCGACTTCGAGACAACCGCCTTGTACTGGCGGCCGTCCACCAGCGGAGTCGCATAGTAATAGTTCTTCCCCCAATGGTTTCTGTCTGCTGTGACCGTGTAGTTCAGTTTGGCAGTGGACTGCGCCGGAACGGGGTTCGGCGACACTTTTACCGAGAGTCCCTCACTGACATCGGAGAAACTGACCGACAACGGCTTGTTTCCGAGATTGGCCACCAGAACCGTTCCGCTCTTTTGCTGTCCTTGAGACAGATTTCCACCCTTAATGTCCACTTTCTTGAAGGCCAGATTGCCGAAACGGATCGGATAAAGTTCCCCCAAAGAGAGCTGCTTGTCGTGGGTAACGCCTCTGAGCCTCAGGACGACAGGCTGCTTCAAACCAGAGAAATATGCGGTCAGAGACTTGTCGAACGGATAGCCTCCCTTCTCGTCATTCTTGAAGGTGGCCTTGATGGTTCCGGTCTCACCCGGAGCGATCGGCTTCCTGGTCCATTCCACATTCGTACAGCCGCAGGAAGATACGACATTGTAGATCAGCAATGCTTTCTCCCCCACATTCTTGACCGTGAATGTGGCCGTCACAGGGCCGTCCGACACCAGGATGTCCCCGAAATCGTGCACGGTCTTGTCCAGCTGGACGACTCCGCCGAATGTGTTGTCCTTGCCGGAGCCTTGGGCGGCGATGACACCGCTGGCGGACACAAGCAAAAGCACCGCGGCGGCAATATGCTTGAATATATTCATAAATCACGCTGTTTAATTGTTTGACGAGCCCTCGCATCAAGGAGACTTTCAAACAAACGCTTCATAATATTCATAAGGAATGCAAATTCCTTTCCATTGGCAAATTTACCATTTAATAGGTACTTTTTCAAGTCCAAGTAATCCAATCGCAGGAAATAGTTCTGAAATCGCCGTCAACATTCGAGGGCATCTGATGGGACAGAGAGTTCCAAGGGGCAAGAGGGACAAGAAGGACGGAGGAGGAGAATATTTATTTTTTAATGCGTGCCAAATTTTGTAATTTTGTACGATTATGCGATTAAGATAAATGGCGAACATAGAACAGAACTACGACTACACTGACGACAACATACGGACCCTGGAAGGTGTCGAACACATCCGCCGGCGTCCGGGAATGTACATCGGAAGACTTGGCAACGGCTCCAACCCGGGAGACGGCATTTATGTGCTGCTCAAGGAGATCGTGGACAACTGCATCGACGAGTTCTCCGCCGGATTCGGCAAGCAGGTCCTCATCAACATCGAGGACAGGCAGGTCTCCATCAGGGACTTCGGACGAGGCATTCCGCTCAACTCCGTCATCAAGGCCACCAGTCAGCTGAACACCGGAGGAAAGTTCGACGACAAGGCTTTCAAGAAGTCCGTCGGACTCAACGGTGTGGGTACCAAGGCGGTGAACGCCCTGTCAGAGAGTTTCTACGTGGAGTCGTTCCGAGGAGGAGAGAGTTCCTGGGCCCGCTACGAGCGCGGAGAGCTGGTGGGCAGCGACAGAAAAGAGAAAGTCAGCGAGAAGAACGGAACCCTCGTGGTCTTCACACCGGACAGCACGATGTTCGGGAACTTCGAGTTCAACATGGACTACGTGGAGACTATGGTCAAGAACTACTCATACCTGAAGAAAGGTCTGGCGATAGTCCTGAACGGAGTCACCTACAAGTCCGAGAACGGCCTTCTGGACCTTGTGAACGACAATCTTTCCGAGACCCCGCGCTATGCTCCGATCCATCTTGTGGGCGAGGACATCGAGGTCGTCTTGACCCACGGCAACTCCTACGGCGAGAACATCGCGTCGTTCGTAAACGGCCAGAACACCCGTGACGGAGGAACCCATCTGGCCGCTTTCCGTGAGGCCATCGCCAAGACACTCAAGGATTTCTTCAAGAAGAACTACGCTCCTGAGGACTGCCGTCAAGGCATAATAGGAGCGATCAGCATACAGATTCAGGAGCCGAACTTCGAGGGTCAGACGAAGACCAAGCTCGGTTCCACCTATATGTGGGAAAAGGAGAAGACGGACGGGAACGGCAAGAAGGTGCAGAATCCGGATGGCTCCATAGAGATCGACCGAGGGCCAACCATCCGATCGTACGTCAATGACTTCATCGCCAAAAATCTGGACAACTACCTGAGAATCAACAAGGACATTGTTCCGATCATCGAGAACAAAATCAAGGAGTCCCAGGCGGAGCGCGAGGAAATCGCCGGGATCCAGAAGAAGACCAGGGAAAGAAACAAAAAGGCGAATGTCTATAACCGCAAGCTGCGCGACTGCCGCTTCCACTTCTGTGACAAGCTGCCTAAAGGCAAGCAGGATCTCGCGGAGCAGACAAGCATATTCATCACGGAGGGTGACTCCGCGAGCGGTACCATCACCAAGGTGAGGAAAGCCGAATACCAGGCGGTGTTCAGTCTTCGCGGCAAGCCGATCAACTGCTACAAGGAGAGCCGCAAGAAGGTGGCCGAGAACGAGGAGCTGAACCTGCTGGTCTCAGCCCTGGGAGTCGAGGACGACCTTGACAACCTGCGCTACAACAACATCATCGTGGCGACCGATGCCGATGATGACGGAATGCACATCAGGATGCTCGTGCTGACCTTCTTCATGAAGTATTACCCGGATCTTATCCGCCGCGGACACGTACATATTCTTCAGACTCCGCTTTTCAGGGTAGCCAACAAGAAGGAGAGGCGCTACTGCTACTCCCCCGAGGAGAAGGAGGCCGCCGTCAGGGAGCTGAAGACCGCCGTGCAGATCACGAGGTTCAAGGGTCTGGGAGAGATTTCTTCGGACGAGTTCGTGGATTTCATCGGAGAGAACATGAGGCTGGATCTCGTCAAGCTTTCCGACGAGGAGTCCATAGCGGACATCATGGAGTTCTACATGGGCGACAACACGATCGACCGCCAGAACTTCATCAGGGCGAACCTGCGTTCCGAAGAGGAACTTGAAGACGTAAACATCTAATATTCATTGATTATGTCACGTTGGGCTAAATTTTGCGGATGGCTGCTGAAGAAGATGGGCTGGACCACGGTAGGTGGCCCCGCGCCGGAAAGCAAATGCATCATTCTCGGTGTGCCACACACTTCCGTGTGGGACTTTGTGGTCTCCTACCTTTTCTACACGCAGTTCGGCCGGACGGCGCACGTTATGATCAAGAAGGAGTTTTTCTTCTGGCCGGTCGGGGTGTTCCTCCGCAAGGTCGGCTGCATTCCTGTGGACAGGGGCAGCGCCGCCGCGATGGTAAAGGGCCTCATCGAGGAGATGGAGAAAGTGGATCAGTTCCACCTCGCCATCGCCCCCGAGGGAACCAGAAAAGCCGTGAAGAAATGGAAGACCGGCTACCACCTCATCGCAAGAGAGGTCGGATGCCCTGTCTATATGGGATTTTTTGACTGGAAGACCAAGCGCGTCGGCATCGGCGAGAAGGTTGAGCTGACGGATGACGCGCGCGCAGACACCGACAGAATCCAGACGATCTACGAAACAATGCACTTCGAGGGCAAGCACCCGGAAGGCTATATCACTCATTAAGAATAGTTTATTATGCCAATTTTCAGCCAAAACAGGGAGAATTATGTCACGACCCTGGCCAAGCTATTTGAATATGCCACCGACAACTACGCCAAGCGGCCGCTCTCGCGGTTCGTCGAAGGTGGGCAGGAATATACCTACGACAGCTTCAAGCACAAGTGTCTGGAGCTTTCACACCGGTTCAACAGATTCGGGATCAGCGCAAGGGACAAGGTAGCCATACTTTCCAACAACATGCCCAACTGGACGGTTGCGATGTTCTCGTGCGTGCCTTTCGGACGTGTGACCGTGCCAATCCTGCCGGACTCGTCGGAAAGCGAGGTCACAAACATCATCAATCACTCGGAATGCAAGGCCATCTTCGTGTCCAAGAGACTCCTTAAGAAACTCAGTCAAGAGGTGATCGACAAACTGACCCTCGTGATCGACATAGAGACGTTCGACTTCATCAAGAAGGACGACAAGGCTTTCACCTGCGAGGGTCACGGTGTTGATCCACAGGCCGACGATCTTGCGTCAATCATCTACACATCAGGCACTTCCGGAAAGGCCAAAGGCGTGATGCTCAGCCACCGCAATTTCTGCCAGAACATCATCGCGGCCTACCACGCCCAGAAGGCCGGGAAGCACGACCGCTGGCTCTCCATCCTGCCGATGTCGCACACCTACGAGATGGCGTTCAGCGTGCTTTACCCGCTGTACGTCGGAGGCTGCGTCTATTATATTCAAAAACCGCCCACACCGAGCATCCTGATGCAGACGATGAAGAAGGTCAAGCCGACCATCATGTGCTCCGTGCCGCTGATCATCGAGAAGGTCTACAAGAACAGCGTGGTTCCGACGGTGGAGAAGAGCCGCGTGCTTTCCTGGATGAAGGGACACACGCCGAGACTCCTATACTGGCTCATCGGGAAGAAACTCTACGCATCCTTCGGTGGCAAGCTGAAGTTCTTCGGAATCGGCGGCTCGAAGCTGGACTCAACCGTGGAGGATTTCCTCAACAAGGCCGGATTCCCCTATGCGATCGGCTACGGCCTGACTGAGACGGCTCCGCTGATCACGAACGCCTGCGTGGGCAAGACAGTGGTCGGGTCGATCGGCGTGCCGGCCTACAACGTGGAGGTCAAACTCCAGAACGTGAACCCGGAGACGGGCGAGGGAGAGATTGTCGCCAAGGGTGACAACGTGATGCTGGGCTACTACCGCGACCCGGAAAGGACCCGCTCCGTGCTGACCGACGACGGCTGGTTCCGCACCAACGATCTTGCCTGCAAGGATTCCAAAGGACGCTACTACATCAAGGGAAGGCTCGGGAATATGATAGTGGGACCTTCGGGCGAGAACATCTACCCGGAGGAGATCGAGCAGGTGATCAACACCATTTCTGGAGTGAACGAATCACTCGTGGTGGAAAGGAACGGCAAGTTGGTGGCCCTCGTGAAGTTCGATGACAATGTGCTGGACTGGAACCAACAGCGCGAGGACAAGTTCTTCGACAACCTCCAGTCGATGAAGCAGGCGGTTCTTGAATATGTCAACAAGCACGTCAGCAAACAGTCCAAGATCGGCGAGGTCGAGGCGATGAAGGAAGACTTCGAGAAGACGGCCACGCACAAGATCCGCCGTTTCAAGTACAAGGAAGGGGCGCAGAAAACTGGCGAAGGCGCTTCACAGGACTCTGAAAACAAACCCGAAGACAAGGCCTCTTCTCAGAAATAGCCTTTGAGAAAGGGCATCACATAGAAACCGGATCCTTACCAATTCCGCTCGCGGTAAGGGTTCGGTTTGTCGATTACAGGGAGTCCGGAGTCATTCTCTACCTTGACGCAGTCGTGGATGCTGATCTCAGCGTCCGGCTTCCACTTTGAGAAATCATTGCCTTTGATGGTCACATCGCCGCAGAACTGCACGTCGATCACGGGCTGCCCAGGGAACAGCGGCGCATAAGACTTTGAATCAATGAATATGTTGTCAGAGATGTCGAGCGTCCCGACGCTTCTGGCATAGATGATCTGGCTGTCAAAGGTTTCCACGATGTTGCCGGTGAAAGTCACGCTGTTGTGGTAGTGGAAGTCGTTGCCCCTTGTCTTGGTCGGGATCTCGGGATCGATCTGGAGGATGGCCTGCGGGCCGTTCGCGCCGATGGCCAGATCCGTGAACTTGTTGTTTCTAATCACGATGTTCTTTGTCCTTCCGGACTCGTACCAGAAGTTGGCGTCGCCGCTGACACAGATTCCGGACATCTGCGAGGCGAAATCACAGTCCTCCACAAGCACGTCGCCATAGGTCGAGAGCAGAAGGCTTCTGGCCCTGTTGTAGCGAACGGTGCAGTTCCGAATCGTGACATCCGCGCCTCTGGAGATGTTCTCAAGGGCTATGTTCGTCGGATCCGCGACTCCGCCAAGATCGAAATCGGTCTCTATGATGTAGGCCTTGAGGTCGGACTTGTCGATGCTCCTGATCCTGCCGGAGCCGACCGGACGAAGATTGGACTTGTCCACAAAGCTGATCACGTCACCATCGTCGGCGAACTGATTGCCAACCTGTTGGAAATGACCGAAATGCGCCCGTAAAGTATTCACCGACAGCACCGAGTCCACAAGCATATATATTCCGTGAATGTTGGCGGCATCGTCCAGCATACTCTCGAACAGGCTGTCCTCGATGGTTATCTTTCCGTTGCAGCTGACAAAGTGGGTCGCGTCAGCGGAAGTGGTCACCATCCTCGGAGAACCTTCGTGAGCCGCAGTAGAGAAACCTTTCACCGAGATATTCTCTGAATATTCAGCTATCAGTCCCATCCCGCCGCTCCGGTAGATGTGGACATTCTCTATGTTTATATTCTTTGATGACAGCACTGCCATCGCCGGGAAACGTCTGTTAAGTCCTGTAGGCCCTTTGTCGTCCCAAACGCTTCCGACCGGAGGAACGTCTCTCGCGCTCAGGCGGGTGAATTCGATGATGCCTTCACCTATCTCCCGTGCTCCCATCTCACCGGACCAATAGCCGTGGTCGTAGGCGCAGGTGTCGAAGAACGGTCTGTGGGTCTTCGGGTCGAAAAGGATGCTCTCCCCCATCGGATACTCCCAGTCATAGCCCCCGAAGAAAAGCCTGTCGCCCTCGATGCGGTACTTGGTGTCCGGGAAGACCTTGACAGTGAAGCTTCTGCTGACCGGATCGCTGGAGAGAACCGTCCCTTCGAAAGTCCAAGGATAGTCGTAATCGACCGACACGCCCTTGATGGTGACATTGGACGACCCCTTGACGGCGAACGGCACCATGCACCCGTGGAACATGAAGTCGGAGCCGTCGCCTTCGATCGTGACATTCCTCATGTCCTTGATCAGGAAGGCTATGCGCTTGTCACCGCTGTCGTTGTTCGAGAGCGTCAGGAACTCCCGCGCCCCCTGCTCCGGGTAGAACGGGTAAAGCCCCTTCCCGAAACAAATCCTCACATTACCTTTCGGGTGTGACTTCAGGATTTCAACAACAACCGGAGTGTAATCCTTGACATTAGGGTCGAAAGCGACATCTACGGTTTTCACTGAGCACGATGTCATCACTGCCATCATGATGGCCGCAAGTATGGTCAATATCTTATTCATAAAACTTAATTCTTTGTCGATTTGGAAGTCTGGCGTTGGCCGAGACGTTGAGCGAAGTAAAGATTGGCGAGGGCGAGGACAAGACCGAGGATGGCAAAGAGCAGCATTTCCCACCAGGGCCAGACGAGGGATAATGGATATGCCGCGTACGCGATGAGAGGGACGGAGATAATGCTGGTCACAAGTCCGGGAACATAGCCTTTGAGGGTTACAGCGCGCACGATGTTGATTAGGGTGCACACTGAATATGCCATAAAGATTGTCGCCCAGATGCGTTCGGTCCATAAGCCGCCTACGAACAATGCTGCGGTCGAGAGGAGAACAGCAAGGAAACCGACAACAGCGGCAATGACTAACGCTGACATATTCATTCCGGAAAGGCGGAAGAGGATATTCACTAAACTTTGGTGCGCCTCATCCGAGGAAGCGCTATGATGTGATGCCCACCGTCTGGCGGTAAACACCACCTCTAACGCATGGCAAAGGGAAACAGCAAGGATCGGGAGAACTATATACAGTATCGAAAGTGCGCTCATATTCGTTGTTTGTTACATTTCAGCAATATAGAGGCTCAACCTGATTTCTATGGCTGAGTCCATAGGCGTGATTCACTTCAAGCCGGTTTGTCATTGGAACAGCAGCGGGACGAACCGGCTGAGATAGATGCGCCAGTTGCGCCAGATGTGGCCGCCGTCGGACTCTACGTAGGAATATTCATAACCAGCGTCATCGAGTTTCTTGCGGAAGTCGGAGTTGGCCTGATAGAGGAAGTCATCCTTTCCGATGCCGATCCAGAAAAGTGATGGTTTGGTGGCGAAAAGTCTCGCCAGTTTGCCGTCAAAGTCCTCATAGACACGAGATTCCTTTTCCGGGAATATGGCGGCGGAGAACAGGCCTATGTACGAGAAGGTGCCGGGATATTCCTTTGAGATGTGGAGGGAATGGAACCCGCCCATCGACAGTCCGGCTATCGCGCGTCCCTCTTTTTTGCGGATTGTACGATAGTGGGAGTCAACATATTCAATGATTTCAGGGAAGGAGGTTTCGTAGGTGCCGTCCATTGTCTTCGGAAGGTTGAACTGTGGCTGGACGAGGCCGTTGGAAGTCTCGCCCGGGGCGGCCTCCTGCGAGGCGTTGCCGTTCGGCATCACCACGATCATCGGCTTCGCCTTGCCTTGCGCGATGAGGTTGTCAAGGATCTGGGAGGCGCGGCCGAGCTCCATCCACGCCTGCTCGTCTCCGCCCATTCCGTGCAAAAGGTAAAGCACAGGGTATCTGATCCTGCCGCTTTCCTCATAGCCGGCCGGAGTATAGACCGTCATTCTTCGCCGCATGCCAAGGGAAGGGCTGTCGTACCAAACCTTTGACACCGTTCCGTGCGAAATGTCATTCACCTTGTAAAGATCAGCCTGCCCGCCACCGACAATGAATATGCTCGTGACCGTGGCCACGTCCCTTATCTGATAGACATTCGACGGGTCGTTCATACGCTGGCCGTTCACTATGAAAGAGTAGCTGTAAAGCTCCGGCTCAAGAGGGGCGCTGGTATATTCCCAGACAGCGTTCTGATTCTGTGTCAGTTCAGCGATGCCTGGAACCTCGAACTCGCCGTTCGGAGTGCTGATTTTCTGTGGCGGCAGAAAGTCGCCGGTCACCTGGACTCTTATTACATTTGGGCCGGAGTACCTGAAAGTCACCGTGTTGTCTTCATTGATTTGAGGGGACACCACCTTCGCCCCGCTCCAAAGCGCCTGCTGCGCGGAAGCGTCCGGAGCCATAGCGAAAGCGAACATCACCATGGCCACCAGACAAAACAATTTATGAATATGTTGTCTCATAATATGACCTAATGTTTAGAAGTTGTTTATATGGTAGGTTCGACACTTCGGCAGCTCAGTGCACCGCAGGCTCACCAACCATATAACGTCAGAATATCAAGATAAAACACAGAGCGGCGAACGCGGCTCCGGCGATCGGGCCGAGGACAGGAACCCAGCTGTAGTTCCAGCCGCTGTCGCGCTTCGGACTCTTGAACGGAAGAACAGCGTGGGCGATGCGCGGGGCAAGATCCCTTGCCGGATTGATCGCGTAGCCTGTCGCACCTCCAAGGGACATACCAATCGCCATAATGAGCATTGTGACAGGGAACGAGCCGCTCGCGCCAAGGCCGACTTCCGAGGTGTTGCCACTAACGGAGAACATCAGGATGCAGAACACCAGCAGCCAGGTTCCGACGAACTCGCAGAAGAAGTTCCTCGCCGGATTGTAGATGGCCGGCATCGTGCAGAATGTGCCGAGTTTCGTGTCCGGATCGTCAGTGGCATCGTAATGATCCTTGTAGAATGCCCAGACAAGGGTCGCACCGCAAAAGCCACCTAACATCTGCGCGATGATGTAGCCTAAAACCGAAGCCCAAGGGAACGAGCCAGCCACCGCCAGACCGATTGTCACGGCCGGATTGAGATGCGCTCCTGAATATGGTCCAGCGATGAAAACTCCGCACATCACGGCAAAGCCCCACGCCAAGGTTATCACTACCCAACCGGCGCCCTTGCCTTTGGATTTCTCAAGGCTGGTGCAGGCGCAGACTCCGTCACCCATAAGGATTAGTACAAGTGTGCCGAGGAACTCGGCGAAATATGGATTCATAATATTCACTACTTATTGGTTAATGTTCGTCCGATAGCGTCGGCCCATCCGGCTTTGGCCGCCTTGACGGCATCCTCATCCATCGAAGGAGTGAAGACGCTGTCTGCCTCCCATTGCTTCTTCACGTCATCAAGGCTCTCCCAGAAGCCGACAGCCAGCCCGGCAAGGTAAGCCGCACCGAGAGCCGTCGTCTCGGTCACTTTAGGCCTTATGACTTTGGCGCCAAGGATGTCGGACTGGAACTGCATCATAAGGTTGTTGCGGGACGCGCCGCCATCCACTTTTAATTCCCCGAGATGGATTCCGGAATCCTTCTCCATAGCCGAGACAATGTCCATTGTCTGGAATGCGATGCCTTCAAGAGCCGCTCTGGCGATGTGAGCCGCCGTGGTTCCACGGGTTATTCCGAATATCCCGCCTTTAGCATACTGATCCCAGTACGGAGCACCAAGTCCCGTCAACGCAGGCACCATATAGACTCCACCATTGTCCGGTACAGAGGCCGCAAGAGTCTCAACCTCAGATGAACTCTTGATGATTCCAAGGCCGTCACGAAGCCATTGAACGACAGAGCCGGCAACGAATATAGACCCTTCAAGGGCATAGTCCACCTTGTCGCCGATCTTCCACGCGATGGTGGCGAGAAGGTTGTTCTTAGACATTATCGGCTTCTCACCTGTGTTCATCAGCAAGAAACAACCTGTGCCGTAAGTGTTCTTGACGGATCCCGGCTCGGTGCACATCTGACCGAACAGAGCGGCCTGCTGGTCACCGGCTATTCCCGCGACAGGAACGTTTCCGCCTAAAAGATCAGTCTCTCCATAAACTTCCGATGAGGATTTGACATGCGGCATCATCGATGCGGGAATATTCAGAAGATCAAGAAGCTCTTCATCCCATTCCAGTGTGTTGATGTTGAACAGCATCGTACGGGAGGCGTTGCTCACGTCCGTGATGTGCTCGTGTCCGCCGGTCAGGTTCCACACCAGCCAACTGTCCACTGTGCCGAAGCGAAGCTTTCCCTGCTCGGCACGCTCACGGGCTCCCGGTACATTCTCAAGGATCCAGCGTATCTTCGTTCCGGAGAAATAAGCGTCGATGATGAGGCCGGTCTTGCGGCGGATCATATCCGTCACTCCCGCGGCCTTGAGCGAGTCGCAATATTCAGAAGTCCTTCTATCCTGCCACACGATGGCATTATAAACAGGTTTTCCTGTCTCGGCGTCCCACACGATAGTGGTCTCGCGCTGGTTGGTGATTCCGATGGCGGCGATGTCCGCTCCCCCAAGTCCAAGCGATGTGACCGCCTCAGTCATCATCGCATATTCGGTGGCCCAGATCTCCATCGGATCGTGCTCCACCATCCCCGGCTTCGGGAAATGCTGTGTGAATTCCTTCTGGCGAACAGCCATAGCCTCGCCTCTCTTATTGAAAACAATGGCTCTTGACGAGCTCGTGCCCTGATCAAGGGCAATGACATATTCTTTCATATTCAAGAACTAATCTTCATTAACGTGTTAATAATCCTGGTCACGCCTG
>ERZ1032445.257-NODE-257-length-13902-cov-14.947787_pt1 | contig 13902 bp, 10 predicted proteins | sample MGYA00518161_ERZ1032445 | MGnify/ENA primary metagenome ERZ1032445 (study PRJEB33719, sample SAMN04261326) | wastewater metagenome | biome: periurban shantytown; feature: human; material: feces | host: Homo sapiens | place: Peru: Lima | collected 2013-01-24 ...
GAATTGATTCCCAATCGTTAAGAATAATCATAGGCAATACTGCTTCTACGATTTCAGAGGTCAGTCTCCTATGTTGAGTCAATCGCTAGTCACGCCTACAGTACTGTCCGGCCACTAGGTCATAGGATCATATACAATACTATATCACAAATTTATAATACATTACACGGAAAAGCAAGAGTAATTTATAAAAGAGCAAATAAGTTTGCAGAGTGGCACTTGAGCCAGTTCTCGCAAGCCATTAATAAGAGCAAAAGAATCTTCGCGCAACTCATGTTGCGAATTCAGCAAGTGTGTCGGCCCGTTCCACAAGGAGATTCTTGACAGAAAAGTGTAGAATACCGCATTCTTCCGCCGAAAGGCCGCACGGTATTTCCGTGGAGACCAAGCAACTGAAGATCAACAAAATGACGCACCCTCCTCAGCCCTATGTCAGGCACAAGGAGGGTGCGTCAGTATATTCATTTACAAGAGTTTGCACTCCACGGTTGAAGGGAGGCTCGCTCTTTCAACGGCACCAAGCAAGGCTTCAAGGCCAGGCCGGATGCCGCATCGGGAAAGGCTATCGTTCCCAGGCGAGGGCGGAGGCGCCGAGGATGGCGGCGTCGGACTCCTTGAGCTGGGAATATACGAGCTGGACCTTGTTCTTCCAGAGAGGGAGGACGTTGTCGTTCATCGAACGGAGGATCGGCTCGGTGAGGAACTCCTTGCTTCTGGCGAGACCGCCGAAGAGAACGATGGCCTCAGGAGAGGAGAACGCGATGAAGTCGGCGAAAGCCTGGCCGAGGAGGGTTCCGGTATATTCAAAGATCTTGATGGCAAGGGCATCGCCTTCCTTGGCGGCCTCATAGACATCCTTTGAGGAGATGCTGTCAAGGCTGCGGAGGGCCGATGGCTGATCGCTCATATCCAGCCACTCGCGGGCGGTTTTGGCCACCCCGATCGCGGAGCAGTAGGTCTCAAGGCAACCACTCTTTCCGCAGTTGCAGCGACGGCCGTTGTGGCGGACGATCGTGGTGTGGCCGAGCTCGCCGGCGAATCCGTCGTGGCCATAGACCATCTCACCGTTGATGACGATTCCGCTGCCGACACCGGTTCCGAGGGTGATCATGATGAAATTCTTCATACCTCTCGCGGCACCGTAGGTCATCTCACCCATCGCTGCAGCGTTGGCGTCGTTGGTTAGGGTCACAGGGATGCCGCCCATCGCTTCGGTAAGCATCTTGGCGAAAGGAATCGAACCAGCTCTTCCCCAAGAAAGGTTAACGGCGTTCTCGACCTCTCCGGTGTAGTAGTTGGCGTTAGGAGCGCCCACACCGATTCCACGGATCTGCCCTTCGGCACCGGCATCGGTGATGATCTTCTTCAGCGCCGCGGCAAGTTCCTCGATGTAAGGCTCGACAGTAGTGTAGGAGTCTGAACGGATGACTGTCTGGGCGAGCACGGTTCCGCGCGCGTCAACAACCCCACATTTGGTGGTCTGTCCACCGACATCTATTCCTATTACTAGATTCTGTTCCATAATATTTGGCTATGATAAGTCCCGGTGGAGAACCCCACCGGGACGGGATTTCAAATTAAGCGGTTTTCTTTACTTTAGAGCCGAAGAGGGCGTACCAAAGGATGTAGGCGACACCGATGATGATAACGATGTAACTCATCAGATAGTTGGTGGCGTCAGCGACGGCACCCTGGATGAGAGGGAGGATTCCACCACCGCAAACCATCACCATGAACAGGCCGGAAGCGATAGATGTGTACTTGCCGAGGCCCTCGACAGCGAGATTGAATATGGCGCCCCACATCACGGATGTGCAGAGTCCGCAGAGGATGAAGAACATCACTCCGATCGGAATCTCGGCGAGGGAGAATGACAGCTGGGAGGTGATGGCCGGGAACTTGACTGTTGTCGTGTCACCAAGGAACATTCCAAGAAGAAGGAATATGATGGCGACAGTGCCCACGAAGCTGACCATGGCGCGGCTGGAGACCTTCCCTCCGACGGAAGCTCCCACGAGACGACCACAAAGCATGAGGAACCAGTACATCCCGACAATTGTTCCAGCCACAGCGGCGCTGATGCCGATCTCGGCGGATGTCATGTATAGGTTCACGAAGTTAGGAATACCTACCTCGACACCCACATAGACGAATATGGCGATGATACCAAGCACGAAATGCTTGAAGGAGAGGGCTCCCTTGACGCTCTCGCCGATGGTGAGCTGCTGCGTCTTTCCGGAAGCAGCAGCCGCCTCAAGCTCAGGTTCAGGAATATGCGAGGCCGCGATGATGATGAACGCCAGAGCGAAAATGCCCATCGCGATGAAGAGCGCCGGATTGGCGTCGGCGATCTGAGTGTCCTTCGTAACGTCACCGATGAGATAACCCACGAGCACAGGCACGATCGTGGCGCTCAAGGAGTTGCAGGATCCGCCCCACTGGATGAGCTGGTTACCCTTGTTTCCACCACCACCGAGAGTGTTGAGCATAGGGTTCACAACCGTGTTGAGCATACACATTGAGAAACCAGAGATGAACGCGCCGAGAAGATAGACGGCGAAGCTGCCGGCGATTCCTGAAAGGAATGTGATGCCGACTCCGACAAATCCTACGGTCACGGCCGCGAGGGCGGTGAACTTATAGCCCTTCTTGGACAGGATCATACCGGCAGGCAGGCCCATAAACGCATAAGCGATGAAGTTGGCGGCGTTGCCCAGCTGGGACATAAAGTTCGAAGCGGCGAACTGCTGCTTCACGATGACTCCGAACGGATTCTGGAATCCCGTCACGAATGAGATCATCGCGAACAGGAAGAACATGATCACAATAGCGAAAATGTTACCTTGTTGTTTCTTTTCCATTTGTAAGATGTTTTATGTTATCGAAAATATTTCGTGGCATATTCCACAAATTTAGCAAATTAATTTCAAATTTGACCGAATGGCTTCAAAAATCCGCATTGCAGAATGACCTTTATAAGATTATTACTAACTTTGAGCAAAGAATATTCATGAGTATGAAAACGATAATCGACGTTAACGCCCATCTGCACACACCGTACTCCTTCAGCGCCTTCAAAGACGTGAGACAAGCCCTTGATATGGCCGCCGCCGAAGGTGTCGAAGTTGTGGGAATCAATGACTTCTACAGCCTCGACGGCTACAGGGAGTGGAATGACGAATGCGCCGCAAGGCATCTCTACCCGATGTTCAACATCGAGTTCATCTCTCTGAACAGCGAGGACCAGGCCGCCGGATTAAGAGTGAACGACCCGAACAACCCGGGACGCACCTACCTGAGCGGAAAGGGACTGGCCTATCCGGTGATACTCAGCGGCAAAGAGGCTCAGATGCTCGCCGATGTACGGGCTGAGTCCAACGCCCAGGTTGAAAGGATGTGCGCCAAACTGAACGCCCATCTGGATGAGGTCAAGGCCGGATTCAACGTTGATTTCAAATGTATTGTCAAGGAACTGACCAGAGGATCGGTGCGTGAGCGTCACCTTGCGAAGGCTCTCAGGATGGCGGTTGACGCCAAAGCCGACAAAATCCAGGACAGGCTCGCCCTCTACGAGAGGATCTTCGGCGGACAGCCACTGAAATCCGCACCGGACAACGAGGCGGCTGTGGAAAACGAAATCAGAAGCAAGCTCCTCAAGGCCGGAGGCGCGGCTTTCGTGCCTGAGGATCCTAAGGCGTTCCTGCCGATGGAGACAGTCTGCCAAATCATCAAGGCCGCCGGCGGAATCCCTACCTACCCGTTCCTCGCGGACGACGCGAAAGGCAACTTCACCGACTTCGAGGGCGACCTGCAAAAAGCCGCCGACACGCTGAAAAAGCGCGGAATCAAGTCCGTGGAATTCATCACGACCCGCAACACGACGGCCGTGCTTGAGGAATATTCAGGCTACCTCCAGGACGAGGGATTCATCGTCACTTTCGGCTCGGAGCACAACACCCCGGCGCTGGAGCCGATCCGTCTGCGCACCCGCGACAACGCCGAAGGGCTCAGCGAGAAGCTGCGCGAGACCAACTACAGAGGAGCCTGCGCGGTGGCCGCCCATCAGGCGGGACTGAACTCCATCGAAGCGGGAGACGAGCTGATCCGCAAGACTTTAGCCATTTAGGAATATGTCAGCTCAGCGAACAGAACACATAATTGACACACGAATATGAAACAGATTGAAGACCTTATCGCGATTTCCCGGAAGTTCGGACAGGACTCCAGGTTCGTGATCGCCGGAGGCGGCAACACCTCCTACAAGGATGAGAACAGACTTTGGGTGAAGGCCAGCGGCCACGCCCTCGCTACTATAACGGAGGACGGGTTCGCTGTCCTTGACAGAGCTCTTCTGAACGAGATGGGCGAAAAGGCTTACAATGAGGACACGGCGATACGTGAGGAACAGGTCAAGAACGACCTCTCCGTGGCCTGCATAACAAAGGACAGAAGGCCTTCAGTGGAGACATCCCTGCACAACTGCATGGGATTCGCCTTCGTGGTTCACCTCCACCCTACCCTTGTCAACGGCCTGATGTGCTCGGTGAACGCCGAGGCCGCGTGCAAGGAGATATTCCCAGATGCCCTTTACATTGAATATACCGACCCGGGCTACACGCTTTTCAAGAAGGTCTATGACCGGATAAAGGCCTACAAGGCTGAGAAAGGCAAGGAACCCCAGGTGATATTCCTTCAGAATCACGGAATATTCGTGGGTGGGGACACCACCGCTGAGATTGAGGGAATATATTCAGAAGTCCTTGGAAAACTTGAGGCCAAGGTTGCCGCTCTTCCGGAGGGTGACACGGCTGTCTCGGAGACAGTTACGGATGTCGTTCCGGCGATCAGGCAGATGCTCTCGCGCTCCGGAAGGGGCTTCAAGACCTTGAAAGTCACGAAGAACGCCCTTGTGGATTATTTCATTGAAGGAAACTTCAAGATGATCGCCAAGCCGTTCACCCCGGACATCATCGTGTACTGCAAGAGCTCGTACATATTCATTGAAGCCGAGTCAGATGAAGAGATTTTAAAGCAGGCCGAGGAGGAAATCGAGGCTTTCGTAAGCGGGAAAGGCTACACGCCTAAGGTACTGCTCATCAAAGGAATCGGACTCATCGCCGTGGGAGACAGCTCCAGGAACGCACAGATCATCACCGATGTGTTCACGGACGCGATGAAGGTAGCGTTCTATGCGCAGAGCTTCGGCGGAGAGCATCCGATGGAGCGGGCTTGGATCGACTTCATCGACAACTGGGAGGTGGAGAATTACCGCCGCAAGGTGGCCTCCAGTGCATCCAAAGGCCGTGTGGAAGGCCGCACGATCATCGTGACCGGAGCCGCCCAGGGATTCGGAGAGGGCATCGCCCGTGAGTTGATGGCCCAGGGAGCCAACATCGTGGTGGCCGACCTCAACGAAGCGACCGGCGAGAAGACCGCCGCCAGTTTCAATGAGAAAGCGGAAGCCAACAAGGCCATATTCGTAAAGACAAATGTCGCTGATATGGCGAGCCTCCGGAACCTGATGAAGGAGACAATCGTGAACTTCGGCGCGCTTGACGCTTTTGTCAGCAACGCCGGGGTTGTCCGCGCCGGCGGATTGGACGTGATGACCCCTGAGAACTTCGAGTTCGTCACCAAGATCAACTACGAAGCCTATTTCTTCTGCGCCAAGGTCGCCTCGCACATAATGAAAATCGAGACGAAATATGATCCTGAATATTTCGCCGACATCATCCAGGTCAACAGCAAGAGCGGCCTGCGCGGCAGCAAGGCCAACTTCGCCTACGCCGGCGGCAAGTTCGGTGGAATAGGCCTGACCCAGTCCTTCGCGCTTGAGCTCGCCCCTTACAGGGTGAAAGTCAACAGCATCTGCCCTGGCAACTACTACGATGGTCCTCTGTGGAGCAACCCGGAGAACGGCCTGTTCATCCAGTACCTCAACGCCGGCAAGGTTCCGGGAGCGAAGACCGTGCAGGATGTCAAGGACTACTATCTCGCCCAGGTGCCTATGCGCAAGGGCTGCAACCCAGTGGATGTCTGCAAGGCCATCCTCTACGCCATCGACCAGACCGGAGAGACCGGACAGGCCATCCCTGTGACGGGAGGGCAGGTCATGCTGGCATAATTGTAAATCCGGGAAGCGACCTTGACTTCAGGCAAAGTAAAGCGGCTTCCAATGTAATTCATTAATATCATGAAACAACTTGACGTAAATCTGATGCATCCGGCCGAGCAGATCGCTATCATCATCGGCAGGATTTATCGCAGCGAGATGACCACCACCTCCGGCGGAAACCTGTCCATCATGGACGAGAACGGAGATATGTGGATCACCCCGGCGGCGATTGACAAAGGTTCGCTGACTCCGGCGGACATCATGTGCGTGAAGGCTGACGGAACCATCATCGGACCTCACAGACCTTCATCCGAGTACCCTTTCCACAAGGCCATCTACAAGATGAACCCGCATATTCATTCAGTGATCCACGCCCACCCTCCTGGACTGGTCACCTTCAGTATGGTTCACCAGGTTCCGGACACGAGCATCATCCCTCAGGCGCGCGCGACCTGCGGCCCTGTCGGATTCGCTGAATATGCCCTTCCGGGAAGCGAGCTTCTGGGAAAGAAAATTGTGGCCGAATTCAAGAAGAACCCGGACTACAAGGCCGTCATCATGGAGAACCACGGTGTCGTGGTTGCCGGTGAGGACATCGCTGATGCTTACCAGAGGTTTGAGACCCTGGAGCTCTGCGCGCGCACAATCCTGAACGCCAAGACTTTGGGAGAGCCTAAATACCTCAGCGAGGATCAGATCCTCCAGCACGAGAAAGCCGTGAACGTTCCATTCCAACACTTTATGAACGTAACGCACCCTTCAGATGAGAGGGCGATCCGCACGGAAATCTGCAAAATTGTCCGCAGAGCCTGCTCACAAGGGCTTATGTGCAGTTCCTACGGTACGGCATCCGTGCGCTGGAGAGGCAATGATTTCCTCATCACTCCGTCCAGCATGCAGCGTTGGGATCTTGAGCCGGAAGACATCGTGCAGATCAAAGACGGAATGGTAGAGGCCGGGAAGAACGCAAGCCGCTCTGTGGCACTTCATTACGAGATCTACCGCCGCAACCCGAAGGTCAACTCAATCATCCTGACCCAGTCCCCTGCCCTGATGGGATTCTGCACGACCGGAGTGAAATTCGACGTGCGAACAATCCCGGAGAGCTGGATATTCCTTCAGGACATCCCGACATTCCCGTTCGGGAGCCAGTACAACGAGCATCTGACAGAACTCGCCGATGAGTTCAAACAGAGACCGTTCGTGATGCTGGAAAACGATTCCGTCGTCGTGACCGGTGACCAGCTCATCAACACGTTCGACCGTCTTGAGGTGGCAGATTTCAGCGCCCGCTCGCTGATCCTCGCCGCTCCTTTGGGCAAGCTGAACCCGATCACCGACGAGGAGATCGAGGAACTCCGCGTGGCGTTCCACGTAGGGGAGTAGTTAAAGCGGACATATACTGCCTCCGGCGGTCCTCCCCACTTCGTGCTGCTCGCTATGAAGGTCCACTGGACCTTCATTAATCGCTCACGACCTCCCTCTTCGGGAGCCAAAGCCGCCTACGGCAGTATATGTCCGCTTTAGCCTAAGCACCAAAAGCAAGAGGCTGACATTTTGGAGTCAGCCTCTTCTTTTATAGGTCAACAGGATGGTCCTATTCTCCGGCGATGATCTTAGCGTCCTCGGCGCTGTCGATGCCCACACGCTTGGCGAGCCGCTCAATCCTCTGACGGATCTGCTCCTTGTGACGCAGTACCCAGTTCTCGGCATAGACAGCCACGCATGCAAGGAAGAAATAGATGACCGTCTGGATGATCATGGCCTTCATCTGCACGTCGGCCGCTCCCATCTCGCCACCGGCAGTGCTGAGGTTGATGAAACCCTGCGCGCCGAAAGTGGACGGGAATATGTAGGAGAACACCTTCCAGAAGCCCGGGAACGCGAATGTCGGCCAAGAGCAACCGGTCAGGAACAAAGCCACAGGCGACATCGCCAGGAAGAGGATGAACACGGACTCCCTCCTCGTGATCAGCGTGCTCCAGACCATGCTGAAGAACACACAGTCAGTGATGAAGAAGACCAGCATCGCAAGGACATCCTTGAACTCACCTCTTTGAGGGATTCCGAATATTGCGGGGACGATGAAGGCTATGTACATACCCACGGCAATGTACAGCAGCCAGTAGGCGCCTCCACGTCCCATGACCACACGCCCGACACCGTGACCTTCAAGTCTGTCAGGAAGCGATGCGAAACTGCGGTTCCTCTCCCTTGCGGTTCCTACCAGCAGTGACATTCCGTAGAAAAGCGTCTGCTGGATGATGATCATCAGGATGGCCGAGATCAGGAAGAAACTGTAGTTGAAGGCCCTGTTGTAGGGATTATTGTCCTCGTAGCCGAGCGGCTTGACAGTCTGGGACGCTGCCTGTTCCGTCATCCCGAGGGACGAGAACCTCTGCATCTGGATCTGACCGATCTCATGAAGCATCACGAAGTTGGTGGCCATGAGAGCGTTCTTGTAGTAGAGGAAGCTGCTCATGTCCGCATAGACGGAGAATGTGGAGGTTTCGTTTCGAGCCAGTTTCTCCGTGAAGTCGGAAGGGAAATAGATGATACCGTTGACCTTGCGTTCCTGCATCATTTTTTCCGCCTCGGCCATATTCATACATTTCGCCGCGACCTCGACCTCTCGGGTGGCGTCGATCTCCCTGATGAAGCGGTGGCTGTCCGGACTGTCGCAATTGTCAACAATGGCAACGGGAGTCTCAGAAAGAATACCGTTCAGGTAAACGACATTGTAAAGCAGCGGATAGACAAGTCCGGCGACAAGGAAGATCAGCAGCACGCCGCTGTCTGAGAAAATCTGTCGAAGCTCATGACAGAATATGCCCCAGAAGTCCTTGATCCATGTTTTTGCGTATGTATTTTTCATGTCACTTAGTCTTTAGGGAAGTTCTGATGAATGTAGGCCTTCTTGAGTCGCACAAGACCTATGAGCGGCAACAGAATGAAGATCAGCAAGTAGATCACCTGCTTCCACCATCCGGCGAATCCGGCTCCGAATATGGCCTCCTGGACATAGAACAGATAATAATGACGCAACGGGAACGCCGCCGCAAGTCCCTGGATGTAAGGCGGCATGGCCTCTATCGGAAGCGTGAAGCCCGAGAGGGAGAATCCAAGCACGCTGTAAAGAGCGCCGATACTCAACGCCAACCTCGGCACAGGAAGCATCTCAAGGATGAATATGGCGATCGCCTCACTGGCGAAGATCATAAGGAATATGCCCAAAAACATGTTCCAGATGGATCCCGCCAACGGAAAATGCAGCCTATGGAAGAGCAGCAGGATCAGTATCAGCCCGATCGCCGAGAATGTCAGCGTCCACACCAGAAGCTTGCCGGCAAGGGCGGTCACGATCGAGTTGCCGGAGGTCTGCAGCAGATGCCTGGAGGTACCATACTTAAGCTCCGCTCCCAATGAATATATCAGGACGATTATCACGATCATCTCCAGCACACCCGGCAGCAGGACGCTGCTGAGGTAGTAGTTGTAGTTGGTGCCGACGTTGCCGATCTGATGGACATCCACGTCCACAGGACGGATCATGCCCATGATCTGGCTGTCGTTGTAGCCTCTTGCCCTGAAGGCCTGCCTCTGCACGGCTCCGTTGGTCAGATTGACCATCTGAAGAAGATCCTTCCACGCAAGCGCCCCGCTGACGAAGTACAAGCCGTTGACGTAGAACGTGATCTTCGGCTGACGGTTCGCCTGGATGTCATCGTTCATCCCCACAGGAACGACACAGACAGCCGCGATCTTGCCTCTGTTCATGTCTTCTCTGGCAGCCGCGAACGAATCGTAGTGGACAACCTTTCCCAACTGGGTGGCATCCAGCTGCTGGCAGAAATTCCTTGAGGTGGACGAGTAGTCGTAGTCCACAAGACCGATCGGAACATCACTCGGCAGACCGTCCTTCAGAAATGTCAGGAAGAATATGGCGCAGAAGGCTATCACGCCTACCGAACCCAGAAGATAGATCGGACGCTGCCTGATGATCCTGAGTTCGCGGCGGGCCACCGCAATTATTCTCTGCCAATTAGTCATGATGATAGTCCTTACTTAACGATTGCGGACATACCAGGACGAATGCCGTCCACCGTCACATCCGGAACGGCCCTGACCTCGAAGGTCTTGGCATCGTACATACCTGTTTCCTTGGTGGCCTTCCACGTGGCGTAGGACTCACGGACAGCCACATAGTTGATGGTGGCCGGAACCTCCTTGCCGTCAAGGGCCGGGATGATCACCGTGATCTTGTCGCCCTGCTTCATGCCGTGGAGGTAGTCCTCACGCACATTGAACGTGAACCATACATCATTCAGGTCAGTAACGCTGGCGACAGGCGCTCCTTGGCCGACAAGCTCGCCGACCTTAGGGAAAAGAGCAGAGATGATTCCGTCAGCAGGAGCCGTAAGGTACAGCTCGCTCAGATAAGACTCCACCTCCATCAACGCGCCGTTAGCCTGATCGACGAGAGCCTTGGCCGCAGCCTTGTCCTCCTCGCGCGCTCCGTTGACAGCCATGTCATACTGACTCTTGGCAGCCTTAGTCTGAGCGACGGAGGCATCGTACTTGGCCTTTACCTCGTCGTATTTCTGAGCCGCGATGACTTTCTGGTCATAGAGCTTCTGGATCCTGTCGAAAGACTTCTTCATCACGTCTTCCTGCACAAGAGCCTGCTGATAAAGCTCATAGGCTCCGGCGATCTGCTCCTTGCGGGCTCCGTTCTGAGCCTTTCTGCTCTGTGAGCTGGCAACCGCCTTGATGGCGTTGGCCTGCGCCAGCTTGGCACGTACCTCAGGAGAGTCGATGAGGGCGACGGTGTCTCCCTTGTGGACCATCTGGCCTTCCTTGACGTAAAGTTCCTCGATCCTGCCCGGAACCTTGCCGGACACACGATACTCACTGGCCTCTGCCTCGCCCTGAATCATCAGAGGCTTAGGTTTAGAGACGAAATAGCCGATGACGGCGATCAGAAGGATGATTACGATCAGCGCCACAATGCCAATCACAAGATTGTAGCTTTTCTTTTCCTTTTCCATAATATTCTTTGTTTTTTATTATTATCCCTTAACTTATTTTGTCTGAGCATGGTTGTTGCCTTCGGCCTTATTCAGGTTGGCGGCGAGCATCTGGAGCTCGATCCCCGCGTCGATATATTCAGAATGAGCCTTCAGCCAAGCGGTCTGGGCGGCGAGAGCCGTGTTGGTCTCGATCACGCCTTCCTCGAAGCCGACAGTCGCGGTGCGGAGATTCTCCTCAGCGCTGGACAGGTTGTTCTGAGCCATCGTGAGCTTCTCGAACGCCTCACCTTCCTGCTTGCGCAACTGGGTCACCTGCAGATTGATGAGGTTCTTGGCATCTTCAAGCTGAGTTCTGTAGAGAGTGGCCTCGGCCTTTGCCTTGCGGGTCTTGCTCATGGCCTCGAAGCCGTGGAAGATCGGAATATTCACCATCACGCCGGCATTGAAGAATCCACCCCAGTCCTTCTGGAATCCATTCTTAATATTAGGATTGGTCACCGAATACGAAGCCATCAAAGCTATTTTCGGCATCATGTCGGCTCTTGCCACCCTGACTTTTCCGTCATAGATTTGAGAGGCCAGCTCAAGGCTCTTTGTCTCCGGCCTGTCGGCATATATCTGATCCAAATCCTTGTCCGCACTCATCTGAGGGACAGGAATGTCGGAGAGGGTTTCGTCAGCAAGTACGATCTCAGTGCTGAGATCAAGACCTATCTGCTTGCAGAGAAGCATTTTGGCAAGAGTCAAGCCATTGTCTGACTTGGTTTTAAGCATGTCCGCCTCGTTGGCTTTCACCTTTATCTGGAGAGCATCAGACTCAGTCGCCACACCTTCCTGAACAGAAAGGGCAACATCGTGTTCCATCTTATGCAGGAGATCAGCGTAGGCGTCGGCAAGCTTCTTCTTGTTCGCGATGGAAACAATCTGCCAATATGCCTGATCAACATCAACTATAACCTGCTGGTACTGCTGGTCGTACTGGGTCTTTGACAGCTCTTCCGCCAATTTGGCAATCTTGTTGGCAGCTATGATCTTGCCTCCCACAAACACCGGTTGCTGAACTGTCACGGCACCTGCGAAAATATTTTGCATATCCGGATGGAAAGCGTCATCGATCTCCTTGCCAAGGGCGTTGATTGTCTGTGACATATCCGTCTGCGAAAGCGCTCCGAGAACCGTCTGCCACATAGGGCTGTTGGCATATTCAAGAGCGGCCGCCGGATTGGATTTTATCGCGGTCATCAGTTCCTGAGCGAAACCTTGAGTCTGGGAATGTATGAGCGTTCCCATATTCTGGAGCTTCTGCGAGGTGGCGTCGCTGACAAGGGCGATGTCATTGGCGTTATAGATGTACGCCCCTGTCGCCGAGATATTCGGAAGATAATTCGCGAACGCTATCTTACGGTCATAGCCTGCCATTTCAATCTTGGTCTCGGCCTGTTTCAAGGTCTTGTTGTTCTCGATTGCCATTTCGCGGCACTGCTCCAGCGTCAACGTCTGCTGGGCATTCATCGCAACTGGCACAAGAGCCATAGCGACCAATGTTGAGATTTTGACAATGTACTTGTTCATATTCATAAATTTTTTGTTCTTCTTACAAGCGATAGGCTTCACTACAAATTGACTGCCAAATTATACCATTAGAATGAACGATTGGACTCTATAATTGTCAAAAGGTAGAATATTGCGAAATTTTGCAATGACAAGAATATTTCCTAATTTTGCCGCCAGACGCTAAAAACATTTTATGGAATGCCAGATTCGTTATTGAACATAGGTCTTAAACAGATCAGGAAACTCGTTCCTGTCCAGAACGAGATCCAGCTTGAAGACGATTTCTTCATCATGGACGTGAAGTATAGCGACAACCTTCAATTTCTGAAATATCCTTGCCGCAGCGATGCGTACATCGCGATTTTCTGCAAATCAGGAGAGCTGAACGTGGAGATCAACCTTCGGTCTTACAAAGTGGTCAAGGGTACGCTGTTCATCGGCACCCCGGGGAACATCATAAAGATAAACAGGCTGGGCAATGAAGGCGACAACGGATTCGAGTTCATTGTCGTGGCGATCTCCAAGGAGTATCTTTCCAGCATAAGTTTCGACTTTAAGAAAATTTTCGACGATCGGCTGAAATTGCTGACGGAACCATGCATTCAGCTTGACGACAGGAACATCGCATTCTGTTCCAAATATTTGGATCTTATAGGGGTAATCCTGTCCTCGGATGTGGCGAACAAAAGGGAGGCGGTCGGTTCTTTGATAGCTTCGCTGTTCTATGTTCTCGGAGGACTAATGGAGAAGAGTGCGGCCAGAACCCCCGAGTTGCCTGGAGCGGCGGTCAACACGAGAGTAAAACTGATTTTCGAGCATTTCATGGCGCTCGTCACCGAGCATCACACCTCAGAAAGGAACATGGCCTTCTATGCGAGCCATCTTGGCTTGACACCCAAATACCTTTCCAAGCTTATCAAGCAGGTAAGCGGACGGTCGGCGCCGGACTGGATCGACTCGTTCGTGATTCTGGAGGCCAAGAATATGCTCAAGTACACCGACGACAGCATTAAGGAGATCGTTTTCAAACTGCATTTCCCGAATCCGTCCGTGTTCTACAAGTTCTTCAAGGCACACACAGGAATGACACCAAGTGAGTACAGGAACGGGTAAAAACCTTTTAAATCTTGCCGCCACCAATGGTGCGGTCCAGACGGAACATCGCCGGATCATCTTGCACAGAATCCCCCTCAGAAGTGTCTC
>ERZ1032445.258-NODE-258-length-13864-cov-10.374176_pt1 | contig 13864 bp, 19 predicted proteins | sample MGYA00518161_ERZ1032445 | MGnify/ENA primary metagenome ERZ1032445 (study PRJEB33719, sample SAMN04261326) | wastewater metagenome | biome: periurban shantytown; feature: human; material: feces | host: Homo sapiens | place: Peru: Lima | collected 2013-01-24 ...
GCTTTTCGCTGTTGTCTGCCATCATAACAATTCGCTTTTCTTTATCGCGGTGGTTAATTTCCATAATTCCACGATTCAGTTTTCTTTGCGTCGATTCGGCCCATCTCACTCCCGTCGCGATGAATCTGTTGTGCCCTGTGGTCTCTTTCAGAACCGCGCAGCAGTATCTCATAATGCGCGTCGGAGGGACGAGCTTCTGCGGTATAAGTGTCCACATAGACACCGGCTTCCCCTTGTACGTCGGCATAATTATGGTGCATTTTATCCCGCGTTCTTCAAGCTCTTTGAACTGGTCCCGGATGAAATAGACTGTCTCCGGCGCATCTGCAGTAGTGTGGCTGTTGACAACTTCAAAATTGATTCCAGCGCGTTCAGCCAGTGCTACAAGCACCTGTGAATACTTACCGCCGGAGTACGTGACCATCAAAGGTTTCTTATACCGATGCTCAGACAGCCGTGCAGCGTCCTGCAACCGGGCGATAGCAAGCCGCTCTTTATCCATTGGTGTCCTCCTCGTACTGGTGAACATCGACAAAGATGGCTTTCTTCCACGGGAGCGCGTTGTATGCCGCCCGCGTCTCCTCATCTGTCATGTTGTCCACCAGCTCCGGGTCATAGCGTTCATAGAGCGGGTCTATCATCTCGGAAATGTCGTCCTCCCGGTAGTAGGTTCTTTCGTTGCCGATGATGAACTCCTGAACCGCGCTCTCTCCCCACGAGCCAAGCCAGCAGTAATACTCGTCGCCGCTGACCACATCCCCATCTACACAGGGGATGACCGGGAGCTCCGGGTTTGCCTGCATAAGCTCGAGGAGCTGCGTGAGCTTTTCGCTCTGTTTCATGTCATTCCATCCTTTCTTTTCCGGGGCTCCGCCCGGGTTGCTTTCTGCTCTGCGGCCTTGTGCCATACATAGGCCGCAATGACTATTACCAACAAGGCGACAGCCGCAAAGGAAAGCCAGTAAGTTAAGGTTTCCAGCAGGTCGTCAAGCTCTAAAAGAACCTCGTACATAGTCACCACTCCTTTACCTGAATTTCTTCTTGAAACTGCGCACGATGGACCGGTGCGTCCACCTACGGCAGTAGGGGTTTCGGACGCTTTCGTCGTACTCTTGTTTCAGCTTTTGGTATGCTGCCTTGTTCTCCGCGTACCGTTCGCAACGGTCGTGACATCCCGGGTGTCTGTCCGGGCACTCTTTCGGGCAGATAGTCATAAGCCGAGCATGACGCTGGCCCGTTTCCGGGCGGCCGTCATGGTTTCGTCGTACTTCGCCGCGCTGTACACCGCGAGCGGAGCCACGGTCTGCGCAGCTCTGGCCCTCCTGAATATCTCCGAGTAGACAGCAGCCGTCTCGTAGATGCTGGGGCCTCTGCCCGGGGTCGAAAGCATCCCCTTGCGGTCGTCGGTGTCAGTGACGCGGAGGTCCTCTTTGAGGGCGTCCTGTACGCATCTGCGCAGACGGTCGAGGGCGAGGTCCTTGTCCTCTTTTTCCCACTCGAGGTACTGCTTGTAGTTGTTCATGGAGTTCTGCTTGAGGCGCGCCAGCCGGTCTTTCCCGTAGCCGAACGTCTCGTGACAGGTGGCAGCCATAACAAGCCACGCGATTTCTGCGCCCTGATTGCTTGCCATGCGGAGCTGCTCCTCCCGGCGTCCTCTCGGAGCTCGGTCAACCGGCAACCGGACCTCAAAATCACAGATGCCTTTGAGGTTCTCCCTCATGGCGTCCGTTGCGTTCTTGCTACTGCCGTAGAGGATGGCCGTCTGGTATTTTTTCTCAAAAGCATCCATCTCGTTACACGCCCGCAGGAGGCGGGATGCGCCAATGCCGTCGTCTTGGTGCATGGAGACGACGATGCACCACATAAAGAGCTGGGCGGAGCGGTCGCGCTGGTCCTCACGCTCCTGCTGGATGTTGTGTGTAAGCACTTTCATCATCCGGCCCTCCTTACATCGTGTAGCAGTGCTTGACCGGGTCCCATGTGAGCTTCGGGATGCTCCGGCCGCAGACGCAGGAGAATTTCTGGTTTGTGATTTCGGCGTCCTCGATGTTCGTCCGGCCGTAGCTCGTTTTCTTGCAGTCCGGGCAGGTGTACTCGAACCGTGCCAGCGCGTCCAGAGGGATTTTCGCGCCGCACTTCCGGCACTCGTGAACTGTCTGCGGTTCGCGCAAGAACTGCACAAACTCGTCCTTGCATTTCGGGCAGCGAAGGAACATGAGACCTTTTGTTCCGACAGGAGGGAGCCAGCTTACCGGCTTCTCGGGGGGGGGGCTTTCTTATCAGCCGAGGAAACTACCGGGGCTGCCTGCTGCGGCTCGTTGGGGACTGTCTTTGCTGCCTCCGGCGCGCTGTCGCCGTCGTACAGCGTAGTGGTCTTGGCGATGGTCTCGAGCGTTTTGAGTGCGGTGTCGAGCTCTGCGGGGCTCTTGCCGGTGAGCGTGATGCTCACGTCCGGTTCCCCCTGAAACTTGAAAATTTCCATTGAGACTTCAAACTTCGTACTTGCCATGTCGGTTATGCCTCCTGCTTCTTTTCTTCTTGAGTGATTTCAAGCTGCTTACAACGTGTAAGCATCATCCGCTCGAGCGAGGACTGGTACTCCTGAACCAGCTCCGCAGAGCCCGCAAAGCACCGTCCGGCGTACCGCCATGTGCCGCCCTGCTGCTTGAACGTCAGGTGCGTCGGGAGCCAGCCTCCGTCGATGCTCTTTACGGTACTGATTTCTCCGCCTGCCTGCAGCAAGCCTGCGCGGTTTGTACGAGGAGGAAGAACATTCAAGAAATAGTCCAGCATTTCGCCGTCAACCTCGTCCCCAACTTCGAGGTAGTCCTCAACGCTTGGTAGGCCACTTTCCCGCCATCCAGAAAGCGTCTTGAGGCCGGTCCCTCTTACCTCTGCGCGCTTCTTCAATATTTCGTTTGCAACAGCCATCATCTGGGCGTCACTCAGGCGGACCGCAAAACCGTTGTCGAGGTAATGGTAGATGTTTCCGCACTCTACGAGTATCACAGTGGTCTCGAGGTTTGCCACAGGCTCGCCATCGCTCTTGCTGATAACAGGAACGGCGATTCTCTCCATGTTGTGCAGCCCGCCCTTGTTGTATTGAATCCGGTCGAATGCAAATTTGTGCCCATTGATGCGGTAGTCACGGTAATGAACTTCTTCATCCGAGTGCGGCAAATCCAATGTAAACGATTTCATTCTCTGATTTCCTCCTCAAACATAATCAGCATACCGGGTGCTGATGCTCTGCACCCACTCTCTGTCCAGCTTGTCGAGGTAAGTACTCCATGCCTCCTCGTAACTGTTCCACCACCATTTCCGGCTCTTGAGGGCCACAATGAGCTGCTGCCGGGGCTTCATCACGAACTTGATGTACGCCCGGTCGCCCATCGTGTAGGCTACGAGGTTCTCGTCCTCGAAAAACTTCTGCCGGGTCAGGTTTGCGAGCTTGCCCTCTTTCCCGGCCGCATAGAGCTTGGCGATGATGCTGTTCTTGCGCCAGCGGTACTTTTCGTGGAGCTTCTCGTAATACTCCATAAAGAGCTCCGGGTCCTTGTTGGCGAGCTCGCACAGGCTCGCGGTAGGATTAAGCGTCGGCCGCTCGATGCAGAATTTGATGTCATCGACCAGCCGGGCAATTTCCTTGGCGTCCTTATCCTCGATGCGGCCCTGCCATACTTGCTCCTGCAGGCCGTTGAACCACTCCACGAACTCGGAGGAAAGGCGGAGAATGGTGTCGCTGTGGTCCAGCTTCTTTGCGTTGTACCGCGCCGGTCCTGCGACGGCGACGCTCACATGGGCTGCCTCGTGCCGGAGCTGCTCGCTCCACCGGGTATAAATCTGGTCCACGATTTTCTGCTTGCGGCTGTCCGGGATGTTCCAGCTCATAACTTTCTGGCAGTATACCTCGTACTCGTGTGCCGAAATGTCGCCGCGCTGGCCGCTCATGCTGTTGCTGTTCGCCTGATGAATGAGGCTCTTGTCCAGCTCTTTGATTTTCACTTCACTCATGGTCGGCCTCCTGCGGAGCCTGCACAAGCTCGTAATCAGAGACCTGCTGCTGGTCGAGCGGGGCCGTGTACTCGATGTAACCCCACGCGGGCCGGTCGATGTCCTTGCAGTACGTCCGGCCCTCCTCGAAGTTGACGATTGTGGTAATGCTCTCTCCGGGTTGTTTCGGGAACGGGATGCCGCCCACCATCAGCGGGCGGAGGGTGCTGTAATACCTGTAAGCCATAATTTTCTTTCTGCCTCCTGTAATTCAAATGCGAGCTCGTCAAGCTCTTTTTGGATGTCCTCTGCATCTTTGGCAAGCCTCCGCGCGCCCGGCACATCCTGTCTGCCGTTCTCTCTTGCCTCAACCCACATTTCGATATGCTCGTCCGGGTCAAAATCGTCCGAATAATCCAGAACCTCGTCCGGGAAGTTCTCGACATTCACGCAGACCAAGAAATCTTCTCCGGCCGGTGACCACCACTCGAGCTCCACGCGGCCGTCGTCGGTGTAGCCGCTGACGCTCCACTCGCGCTTCTCGAGAATATCCAAATACGCCTGCGGCAGCTCCTCTTTTGGCCTTTCGGTCTTATTCGAGCGGTTCGGGTCCAGCCAAATAGAGATGTTGTAGATGTACTGACCGCACCGAACGCATACATCATGTTTGCCCCAATATCCGAGCTTTTTCATGCCTCGGACGCTGCCGGTATAATGGATTGATGGATGCCGTTCTTTTTGCTCGTCAGTTAATTTCATGTACTTCAACGTCTGCTGCCTCCTGTTCTATAATCGGGCCACGCCATCGTGATGACCGTTGAGACCTCCCGCAGGCGGCTTATGATGGCCCGGGCTTTTGTGCCGTCTCCGCCTTTCGGGGTGAGGGCTCGCACCAGCTCGTCGGCGTTGTAGTTCGTCGTGATGATGGTCGGTTTCATATCCTCGTACCGGTCGTTGAGAATGGAGTACAGGGTGCTCACGCTCCATTCTGTACACTGTTCCTTTCCGAGGTCATCCACAATGAGCAAATCGACCGTTTTGTACGCCTTGAGTATCTCGTACTCGGTGGCGTCTCCGCTGTCGAAAGCCTCCTTAATGTCGGCCAGCAGGTCGCCGGACGTCTTGCAGACAACCGGGACGCCGCAGCCTATGAGCTGCAAGGCGATGGCGGCCGCGAGGTGCGTTTTGCCGGTCCCGTAGGTTCCCTCTATGTATAGACCCTCGCCGCGCTCTGCGCGCCGTGGAAAGCTGTCTGCATAGGTTTTGGCCGTGTCGTAGCACTGCCGCCGCTCCGGGGTGTCCCGGATGAAGTTGGTGAACGTCCGCTGCTGGAAGCGTTTCTTGATGCCGCTCCTGCCGAGCAGCCTCTCGATTTTGGCGCGCCGTTTTGCCTGCGCCGCCTCTTTCTCGGCCTGCTCTTTCTGTCTGGCCTCCTCTGCGTCCGCCTCCGCCCATTTGGCTTTTGCCCGGTCACAGGTGCATCTCTGCGGGAACGGGGCGAACATGAGGACCGTTCGGCCCATCACGAGGGCCTCGTGGTACAGTTTCCGGCCGCAGAACTCGCACTCGACCGGCTCCGGGATTTCGCGCTGGCAGTTGTAGCCACCAGCCAGAATATCCTTGCTTGTCGGCCGCCGGTGCTGGGCGGTCTCAGCCGAACGAGCCGAATCCGCCGGACGGAGTGAATCCAGCATAGCCGTCAGCGTTTCCACGCTGCTCACCTCCTGTGTAGTCGTTCATGTAGCCTTTTGCATTAAGCCAGCTTGCCGGGTTTGGCGTGAATTGCCGCTCCCGGAACCGGCTGTCATATTTCTTTGCGGCCTCAACCGCCGCGATGATTCTGTCGGTCGCCGCGTCGTCCGGCTCCGGGTTGATTTTGGCCCACGCCCGCTCTGCCGTGGCCCGGTCCACCTTCTTTGGGTAGGCCGCGTAGAAGCGGTCAAACCGTTCGGTCTGCTCCGCCGAGAGGCTCCCGGCTTTACGCCGGGGAGCTTTCGGCTTGTCGTGTGTTTCCGACGCGGGCTCCGGTGCGGCCGGTGACGTCTCCTCCACCTCTGCGGCCGCTGCGGGCTCCTGTGCAGGGCTTTCCACCCTGCGGCCGGGAAAGTTATCGACCGGCGGTTTCGTCGGTGCTGCGGTGCGCTTGGAGTAAAGCTGGCGGAGGTTCTCAAGGAGAGACTGCACCCAAATGACGCGGCAGCTCTCCCACAGCTCCTTGTCCACCTTGCCCATGGAGGCGAGTGTGTTCAGGATGGCCTCCGCCGTTTCGGCTGTAACTCCGGTGACGGCGAGTAGGTACTCCCAGCCCATCTTGTCCCAGCAGTCGTAATATTGGCCGTCTGCCGCGCAAAGAAGTTCGAGCAGCTTAAACCAAAAGGCATACCCGTCGTTTCCCCAGTTCTTTTCAAGGATGAACTTCGTCCGGCTCTTTTCCCCGACGTAATGGGGGAAGTAGTCGGCGGTCTGCCTGTTGCTTCTTCCCAAGTCTCGCACCTCCTTTCTGCTGGTGATTTCAAGAGTAGATAACCTTGCTGCCCTCTGCCGTCTTTACGACGTCCACGGACTGCGGGAAACGAGCTTTCATCTCCGGGTCGTGAGTGATAGCCATAATCTTGAGCGAGGAATACCGTTTCTGGATGGCCTCGAGGGCGTCGCAGTAGGCCTGCACGCCCTTATCGTCGAGGAACGGCGGCTCGTCAATAAACAGGAATCCGAGCTGCACTCCTGCGGTGCTGCTCTTGAGCTCCGCCAGTGCAAGGATGACCGAGAGGGCCGCCTTAACGCGCTCGCCGCCGGAGCGGCTCATATAGGGCAGGGCTCCGGTCGCTGCGTCGTTCACGATGATGTCCAGCGCGGTGACCTCTTTCTTGCTGTTGCTCTTGAGGGTCTTTTCCATGCGCATCTCAATGCTCATGTGTCCGCCAGACATCTGGCCGATGATGCTCGTCGCGGTCGCCTCGAACAGCGGGACGATGCTGCGGACGATGTTATGTGGGATGCCGTCCTGAGAGAAAGCCCGCTTGAGCTCCTCATAATCTGCGGCAAGCTGGCCCTGTTCTGCTGCCTGACCGTGCAGGGCTTCGAGCTTTGCCTCCGCTGCCTCGATTTCCTCCATCTGCCTGCGGCTGTGTCCGGCCTGCTGGTCCAGCTCCTCAATTTGGATGTTGTCCACCGTGAGGGCTGCATCCGCCTCTGCGTACTGTTCCTTGAGCTCGTCCATGTTGGCCTGCGCCTTTGCGAGGGCCGCCAGCTCCGCGTTGATGCCGTCAATCGTGGTCCGGGCCTTTTCTGCATAGGTCAGGAGCTCCGTGAGACGGGTCTGTGCCGCGCTCTTTTTGGCCTCTGCGGCCGGGAGCTGCTTTTCCAACTCGACGTACTTCTTCACGCTTGCAAGTTGCGCCTCAATGCTGGCGAGCTCTGCTGCGTTCTGCCGGAGCTTTTTCAGCTCGTCCTCAACGACGAACCGGTCGACCTCGAGGCTTTCAATGCTGGCCGGGATGGTCTCGAGTTCCTCGTCGATGGCCTTGATGCGCTCTTTAACTTCTGCGAGGCGTTCTTTCTGCGCCGTCAGCTTTGCGAACCGCTCCGAGGCTTTCCGCAGGTCTGCAACGAGGAACCGCTGGGCCTGCAAGTCCTTGCGGCAGTTGAGGTTCGTCGCCTTTTTCTTTGCGGCCTGATACTCAGCGTCGAGCTGCTCGGCGCGCTCCTCGGCCTGCTGCCGGTAGGTTTCCAGTTCCGTCTCGGCCGCAGGCAGTTTCTTTTTCGCCTCCACTGCATCCTGCAGGAAACGGCACTCCGGGTTCTCGACCGGGCATCCGCAGGTTTCAAGCATGATGGCCCGGGAGCGGATATGTGTGACTTCGCTCTCTTTTATGTCGAGCCATGACTGTATCCGCGCGGTTTCTGCGTTCTTGGTTTGGAGCAGCTTCATGGCCTCTTGGTCTGCTGCGAGATACTGCTCGTCCTGTTCTTCCAGCGCGGTGAGCCGTTCGCTCGCTCCTGCGAGGTCCGCCGCTTTCCGCTCGAGCTCGTCATAGTCTGCGAGTGCCTGCTCGTAGCTCCAACACGTTGCCTGCGCAGAGAGCTTTTCATTTTCGAGGCTCTGCTTCTTCTTCCGCTGGGCGGAGAGTGCGGTCATGGTGTCCCGCAGCTTTTCTTCCTTGGGCTGAATCAGGGCGGCCGTTCCGAGCAGTTCCTCCCGGCGCGCGGCGAGGCTCCCATAACTCTGGACGCCCGCCTCAATCTCCTCGCGCTTGTCGAGGAGTGCCTGCGCATCCGCAATCTGCGTTCTACAAGTGGCCTGTGCCTCTGCGTTGACATTCTTTTCCGCCGCCCACGAGACGAGCTCGCTGGTGAGCTTTTCCGACCTCCTCTGCGCCTGCTTGGCGATGTCGAGCTTGGTCTGTGCCTCACTCATAGCCTTTGTGTGGAGGGCTCTGTCCGCCACTGCGTTGGCCTTTTCGAGAGCCGTCTTGTTGATGGCCGCCTCGACCGTCGCCCTGTCCGGCATCACGCGGTTGGTCTCCTCCTGCACATCCGCGATGCGCCGGAGCTCCCGATTGGCGTCCGCTGCCCGGTTGGCTGCCATGCTCTCCATGCGGTCATAAATGCCGAGGCCGAGGATGTTTCCGAGAATCGCCATGCGGTCCGCCTTGTCGGCCTGCAAAAAGAGGCCGTACTGGTCCTGCATGATAAGGCCGGTCGCCTTGAGCGTCAGGCTGTCCATGCCGATGGTGTTCTCGATGATGGCCTGCGTATCGCGGTATTTCTCCGCGCTGCGGTTCTGCCAGCTCTCGTCCACATACTCGGAGAGATTCAGCGTCGCCTTGCCGCTCTTTGTGCGGGTGCGGGTAACGCGGTACAGCTTGTCGCCGAGGTAGAATGTAAACTTGATGGAGCCGCTGCGGGCATCCGGGTCATTGCAAATCCATCCCGTGAGGTCTCCCTCTCTGGGCTCCTCGAAAAGGGCGTCCAGCATGGCATCCATGAACAGGCTGGACTTGCCTGCGCCATTCTCTCCGTTGATGGTGGCAAAGGAAATGCCATCGTAGGAAAACAACTCGTCGCGGTAGTTGCGGTAGTTCTTGACCTCAATCTCTACCGGCATAAACACGCCAGTCGGGGTCTCGAGGCGGCCTTTTTCCATCGCCTCCGAGATAATCGGACGGGCCAGCTCAATGATGCGCTGGGCGTCCTCCCGGCTCTTTTCCTTTTCGGCGAGGTACTCCGCGAGGTTCTGCTCCGGGCTGTTGTCGCCGTGGAGCTCGTCGCGGTTCACACTTGTCGTGATTTCCTCCGGCGTGATTTCGGAGACGTAGAACACGCCGCCGTCATAGAGCCTTTTCTCGAGGACGGCTTTGTTGAAAGCCTTGTTTGTCTCGTCCGAACAGGTATAGAGAACGCGGACGATTTTCCCCTTGAGGCGGTCAGGTACAACAACTCGCTCTGCACTCAGCATTGCGCGGACGTCGTCCTCTCCGAGGCGGATAGTCTCGAACTCCCGGTAGGGCGTTTCGACGTACTCGCTCCATGCCTCCCCGTCGTCGTCGATGTCGTGAATATAAAAGCCTCGCGGCTGATTCTCGTCGTTGAAGTTGAGGCCGGTAATGCTGCCGCAGTAGAACACCGCGCGGCCTGCCTCCGAGAGCTGCTGCGGCCGGTGGATGTGGCCCAGTGCCACGAGGTCGAAGTCTGCGGCTTTTAGGGTGTCGGGGTAGATGACGGGCTCAAACTGTGCAAATAGCGCAGTCTGGCCGCTCTCCATGTTGCATCCCGGGACGGTGAAGTGCGTAGACAGGATGCTCGTCACACCGGGCTCGCACTGTGCCTTGAGACCGAGGACGACCTTTGCCAGCTCGTCTGTAAACACCTGCGTCTCCTCCTCCCGGGAGAGGCCCGGGTGCGCTGCCCGGTGTACGCCACGGTCAAAGCCCGGTATGCAGGCCACATCTACGCGCTGTCCGTGGTAGGTGTGGATGTGGAGCACCTCCGGCTCCGTTACAACGCTGACCGAATCGTCGCCATAAAAGGCTGTCACCAGCATCTCGAACTGCTCCTCGCTGTCGTGGTTCGGCGTACCTCGCAGCACGACGGTCGGGGCCACGTTGGAAAGCCGCCGGATGTGGTCGATGGCCGTCCGGCTCTCGCGGAGGCCTCGGTCCGACCACACACGGGCCTGATGGAAGATGTCGCCAGAAACGACGATAAGGTCCGGCCGATGCTCCTCCGCGTACATCGCCTGAAAATCGAGGCAGCGGCAGATGTCCTGAAAGCGAGCATTCTGTCCGCCGACCTCCGGCCCGGGGAAACTGCCGATGTGCCAGTCTCCGGTGTGCAATACTTTCAGCATTACATATCCTCCTTGAGCAGCTCCTTGATGATGTCGTCGAGCTTGCCGCGCCGCGCTGCATCTGCGCGAGACTTTCTGTCCCGAATATCCCTCGTTTCATCTTCGGTCGGAACCTGCGCAGAGCACTTGTGGCCAGAGCTGATGCCGAACGAAATGTAGTCCAGTGCCAGCTTTGCAAGTTCGGTGCGGTCCGCGCTGCGGAACGTCCCGATAGGGCAGCAGATGCGCTCGGCGTTGGTGTAACGTCCGCCGCCGGAAATAAAGACGGTAGCCATGAGCTGTGCCTCGTGAGGGATTGTTTCGGTCTCCTTGACCTCAAACACCGCCACGTTGTCCGAATTGACGGCGACCATGCCGTCCTGCGAAAGAATCATCATAATCATTTCCTCCATGTATGGTTTCTCTGGCAGTCGCGGCAATATGCCACTCCGCCGAAATGCTTGCGGCTATACTCTGCCACGTCGAGACCAATCTGCTTACCGCAGTCTGCGCAGAACTCGCTGTCGCCGTTCCGACCCCGCTGCCGGTCGCTCTGCGCGGGCCGCTGCTGGCGAGGCTGCTGCGCCGGTCTCTCGGGCGGCTGCTCCTGCTGGGGCTGCTCCTGCCCGACCTCAAAATCCGGCTCCGGCTGCACATAGCCGTCGTCGTCATCGTCCACATAGACCGTGTGGCTGGTTTTCGGGCGGCTGCCGTACAGGTCATTCGCCGCGCCAAACATGGACTTTACCGCCTCCTCACGGACGGTCGGATTGTCAAGGTTCGGGACGAGGTAGGCCACAACAAAGGGCTTTCCGAACTCCTCGATAAGGTAACTGGACTTAATCTGCATCGCGGTGCGGAGGGCGCGGTTTAGAGCCTTGCTCTCGCACATCTCGCTGCGGAACTTCATAAATTCTGCCCGCTGCTTCTCTGTCATCCCGGCCGTCACATCATCCACCGCAATTTCCTTATGGGCGACGATGGTGACGTTCTCGCCGGTGAGCTGCGGGACGCTGATTCGGACCTCGTGCTTGACGTCCTTGTTGGGGCAGCCTCCGCAGCGAATCGGCTTTCCGATGCTGCGGTTGACCTCCGCGCACTTCTGGCAGGTGGACGGGACGACCGGGCGGCTGGAAAGAATCTTGATGCCTGCGGCTCGCATGAGCTTGGTGAGACCCTTTTTGGTGAGGGCGTACTTGGCCGGGGTCGCTTTGTGGACGTACCCCTTGCTGTCGCGCCACTCGTCCTTTGCTTTCTCCATCTCATAGATTTCGCCGTCATTGAGGTCGGTGCTGATTTTCACGGAGTTCATCACCGGCTTTTGGATGTCGGCAATCTCCGTCACAGTCTGCATCGGGACGAGGAGGTTGTACTGCGTGGGCGGGTACTGCTGCGCAATGGTGAGCGCAGCGTGTTTGTTTTGTTCGTTCATGGTTCACGCTCCTGTTGACTTTTGATGTGGAGCGAGATACAATAGGCTTGTCCGACAAGAGGGTCGCGCTTTCGAGCGCGGCTCTTTTTTTATGCCTGTGTATCCGGCTCCTGCTGCTCTGCCGCTGCTGCGGCCTCCTGCTCGTCCAGCTCCTTGAGCAACTGGGTGATGGTCTTGCCTGTCTCCTTGCGGCAGCAGGTCGAGCCCATACCGACGCGACGGGCGGCCGCGCTGCGCAGCTTGCGCGAGCATCTGCCGCAGAGGCAGAAAAGGTTCTGTTCAGCCATGTGGTTCACCTCCTTTCAGTGGTGCTTGAGCATTCCGAAAAATGCGTTGTTGATGACGTGGAACGCAAGCAGCGTGACGCCGAGCACGATAAGCCACTCGCCACCAAAGGCGAAGTAGCCGCGCGCTGCGTAGCTGGCCGGAATGAGTGCCAGCGCGGCGATGAATCCGCAGATACCGGCCGAGAGGGCCTCTGCAATCCAGATGGCCGCAATGAGAATCGCTCTGTGAATCTTCCAGTCCATTTAGTGCTCCTTTCTCTTGAGGGCCTGCGCCGTCTCAATGACTGCGCGGCTGTATTTGCTGCTATGCTGGCCCTTGCTCCATGCGGCTTTCATGCCGCTGTCGCCCATGTTGTAGGCCATGAGGGCCTTGTCCGGGTCGTCGTACTTTTTGAATGCCTGCCCGAGGATGTAGAGGCCAGCCTCGATGTTCTGCTCCGGGTCCATCACATCCGTAATTCCGAGTTCCTCGTAGAGCCAGCGGTGATTGCAGACGTTAATCTGCATGAGGCCGAAGTCTCCGGTGTCGCTGACCGCGTCCGGCTGGTAGCTGCTCTCCCGCTCAATGACGGCGAGGGCGATTTCAAACGGGACGCCCTGCCGCTCCGCCTGCTCCCGGACGTACCGTTGCAGCTCGTCGCTCATGGGTACGTCGTAGAGGAGCTCCGGCTCCTGTTCGGCCTCTGGCTGCACCTCCATGTAGGCGAGCGTCACATATTCCGTTACCGGTGCTGCAGCTGTCTGCTGTGCGAGGTTTTCTGCGGCCGTCGTCGCGCAGGAGTAAGCCGCAATGAGCGCGGTGACTGTGCAGAAAAACGCAACGGCCGCAATCTCCATCTTTCTTTTAAGCGCATCCATAATCAGGTGTGGCGGCTGCTGCGAGCGAGCCGACCGTCCTCCGTGCGACGCGGTTGAGGATTTCTTTGACCTCTCCGCTCGTCCGGGTCCGGCAGAAGTCGTCGCAAATCTTGATTCGGGTGTTCCCGATGGTGAAGTCCTCCACGACATTCCCGCTCTGCTTCGCCTCCAACACTTTTTACACCTCCTGTTTTCCGAATTGCTTTCTGTAAATGAGCTTCAAGGTCTGAGCCTTGTTCGTTATCTCGTCGAGTACCTCGAGGTACTGCTCCATGCGCGGCTTTTCTTTCGCGTCGATGACGCCGTCGGCCGCAATGTCGATGATTCCGTCCTTGACCTCCGGCAACGACTTCATTGCCGAAATGAGCTGCAATGTGACCCGCTCGAGCTCTTCCAGCTCAATCGGTGAAATCGTCCCAATGCCGAGCGGGCAGAGGTGCGAGCAGAAATGGTTTTGCAGCTCCGGCGCGTTGTAGGTGTCCGAAAGCATCAGGACCTCCTCCGGGTGCGGATTGATGGTTCCGAGCTCGATGTTTGCGAGCCGCGTCCGGTCGATGCCGGTCACCTCTGACGCACCCTCTCTGCTGCCTAGCCGGTCGTTCCACGATGCCGCTGCGATTCGTGCCTTGTAGAACACGTTATCTGCGGCTTTCGTTGCCATTTTAGGCATTTATTCCGTGCCTCCTTTCGGTTAAAATGTTTACACGGAAACGCCAAATGTTTGCTTTTGGCGTCATCATTTCGCATCAATGACGCGAAACGGGTCGCTTCGGGTTAAAAAAAAAGGTCGTCGTAGGGATAGCCGAGGGCCTGCTTGATTTTCAGGCTCAGCTTGAGGGACGGATTCTTGTCTCCGCTCTCAATCTGTGCGTAGTGGCTCCGGCTCACGCCCAGTCGCTCGCTGAAAGTCTGCTGGGTATAGCCTGCGCCCTCTCGGAGCGTTTGCAGCTTTTTCCGCATTCCGCC
>ERZ1032445.263-NODE-263-length-13812-cov-8.000000_pt1 | contig 13812 bp, 10 predicted proteins | sample MGYA00518161_ERZ1032445 | MGnify/ENA primary metagenome ERZ1032445 (study PRJEB33719, sample SAMN04261326) | wastewater metagenome | biome: periurban shantytown; feature: human; material: feces | host: Homo sapiens | place: Peru: Lima | collected 2013-01-24 ...
AGGACGGTTGAAGTCCTTCTGGAGAAATCGGAGGAATTATAATGTTCGAGAAAATTCGCAAAATGAAGAACAAGAAGGGCTTCACCCTCGTCGAGCTCATCGTCGTTCTCGTCATCCTGGCCATCCTGGCCGCCCTGCTGGTCCCCGCTCTGACGGGCTATATTGATAAGGCGAACAATCAGAAGGTTGTTGCTACCACTCGTAGCATTGTCGTTGCCGCTCAGACGGAAGTTTCTGAGAAGTACGGTGTTGTTACTTCTAACAATGGCAAACTGAAGGGCGGTTCGCTTGGCGAGTTGACCGTTACCGCTAAGAATGATGATGGTATCGTCCCCAGTGATATCGGCAAGCTGGCCGAGGTCGTTTCTGGTACTACGCCTGCCTATAAGAATGGCATTACTTCTGCAATCGTTAGCTACGATGAGACTGGTCATGTTACTAAAGTTGTTGTTCAACAGAGTGGTCGTACTTGCACTTATGATGCATCCAAGGGAACATATGAGGTTGGTGATACTGCTCCTGTTGCTGGCGGTTCCGATTCTGATACCTAATCTGATTAAATAATTGTTTCCCACCGTCTCCCACCGACGGTGGGATTTTTTATGCCCATTTTCCCTCGCTGCACCGTAGGGGCCGGGCATGCCCGGCCCTGCCGTGTAGGGCGGCATCCGTCCCCCGGCAACGATAGGGTGCGGCGTCCTCGATGCCCCGGGGACGTTACCGTAACCACCGCATTGCACGGCGGTACCACTGGATGTAGGGCGGGGTGCCCTCACCCCGCCGCAGAGGGAGCAACGCCAAAACCCTGCATTACACAACGAACCGGGGTAGAGGATGTAGGGGCGAACATGCTTCGCCCACGTCATGTACGGTAAACGGTCGTTTGCGGGAAAGTCGCGGGCGGCATATATGCCGCCCCTACACCGCAGCGGTGTTTTCCATCGCGCAATTATGGCGCACGGGCCGGGCGCCGCGTTCCCTTATCTCGCACCTTTAAAAGCGCACGTCCTTAAACTTCACTTCAAATCACACCCTTGCAAAATTCGTGCCGATGTGCTACAATTTCATAGCATACCGTTTTAGTGGGAAATCTTCCCGCCACCCCTGCATCACAAAAGGAGAGAGCCGCCCCATGTCCGAACGCCTTGTAGGCATCCTTGTGGATTCCTTTGGTAAAATATTGCTGCCCGGCCTGACCGTCACCATCCCGCTGACCGTCATTTCCTTCACGCTGGCGCTGATCATTGCCGTTGTGGTGGCGCTGGTGCAGTTTGCTCATGTGCCCGTCTTGCAGCAGATCGCCCGGTTTTACATCTGGGTCATGCGCGGCACGCCGGTGCTGGTGCAGCTGTTTGTCGTATTCTACGGCCTGCCCGGCGTTGGCATCCTTATCGAGCCGTTCCCCGCCGCGGTGCTGGTCTTTTCCATCAATGAGGGCGCGTACTGCGCCGAGACCGTGCGTGCCGCGCTGGAAGCCGTGCCCCAGGGGCAGATGGAGGCCGGCCAGTGCGTCGGCATGAGCTATTTGCAGATCATTCGTCGTATCATCCTGCCGCAGGCTATGCGCACGGCGTTCCCCACGCTGGCCAGCTTTTTGATCGCCATGGTCAAGGATACCTCGCTGGCGGCCAACATCACCGTGACCGAAATGCTCATGACCACCCAGCGCATTGTGGCCCGCACCTATGAGCCGCTGGCGCTGTACATCGAGGTCGGCATCATCTACCTGCTGTTCTGCACTGTGCTGACCCGCCTGCAGGCCGTGGGCGAGAAGTACCTGAACAGCAAGGGCGCGCAAAGGAGTTAAGCTATGCTGGAAATCAGAAATTTGCGCAAGGCTTTCGGTGATTTACAGGTGCTGAAAGGCATTGACCTGGACGTGAACAAGGGCGATGTGGTCGCCATTCTGGGTGCAAGCGGCAGCGGAAAAACCACGTTGCTGCGCTGCCTGAACTTTTTGGAGAAGGCAGACGACGGCACGATGACCTTTGACGGCCAGCGCGTGGAGCTGGCCCATGTGACCCGCGCCCAGGTCAACGCCCTGCGCCGACGTACCGGGTTCGTGTTCCAGAACTACAACCTGTTCGCCAACAAAACGGCCTTGCAGAACGTCACCGAGGGGCTGATCGTGGCGCGGAAAATGCCGCGCAGGCAGGCCGATGAGATCGCCCGCGCCGCGCTGGTCAGGGTGGGCATGGCCGACCGTGCCGACTACTACCCCAACCAGCTTTCCGGCGGGCAGCAGCAGCGCGTGGCGATTGCCCGCGCCATGGCCGCAGACCCGGAGATTATTTATTTTGACGAACCCACGTCGGCTCTTGACCCGGAGCTGACCGGCGAAGTGTTGGCTGTCATGCGCAGCCTGGCCGAGGAAGGCCGCACGATGCTGGTGGTGACCCACGAGATGGGCTTTGCCCGCCATGTGGCGAACCGCGTGGTGTTTATGGATGGGGGCGTGATTGTGGAGCAGAACACAGCCGAGGCGTTCTTCAACGACCCGCAGCAGCTCCGCACCCGGGAATTTTTGCAGACATACAGACAAAGGAGCCAATTATAATGAAGAACCTTGCCAAACTGACCGCCCTGACCCTGACCGCCGCGCTGGCCCTGACGGCCTGCGGCAGCACCGCCGACAGCGCCGCCCTCGCCGAGAGCACGGCGGACACCGCCGCGACCGAGGAGACCGGCGGCGACCTGTTGAGCCAGATCCAAGCCAACGGTACCATCACCGTTGCCATGGAGGGCACCTGGGCGCCCTGGACCTACCACGACGAGAGCGACAACCTCGTCGGCTACGACGTTGAGGTCGCAACCAAGATCGCCGAGAAGCTGGGCGTGGAGCCGAAGTTCGTCGAGGGCGAGTGGGACGGCCTGCTGGCAGGTCTGGATGCGGGCCGTTATGATATCATGGTCAACGGCGTGGACATCACCCCCGAGCGCGCCGCGAAATACGATTTCTCGACCCCCTATGCCTACAACCGCACCGCCGTCATCACCCAGAAGGACAACGACAGCATCAAGACGCTGGAAGATTTGAACGGCAAGACCACCGCCAACACGATTTCCAGCACCTACGCCGAATTGGCCGAGCAGTACGGCGCAACCGTGACCGGTGTGGACGACCTGAACCAGACCTTTGAGCTGCTGCTAAGCGGCCGCATTGATGCCACGCTGAACGCCGAGGTGACCTACTATGATTACATGAAGGAGCACCCCGACGCGAACGCGAAGATCGCCGTGCTGACTGCGGACGCGAACGAGGTTGCCATCCCGATGCGCAAGGGCGACGAGACCGCCACCCTGCGCGCTGCCATCGACACCGCCATTGAGGAAATGCGCGCCGACGGTACGCTGAAGGAATTGAGCGAGAAGTACTTCGGGACGGATATCTCCACGAATGAGTAAATGAAGCATCCCCCGCCGCGTTGAAACGGCGGGGGAATTTTTGTGTGGGGGAGCTGGATGGGAAAACGGGAAATTGCCGGAAGACTGCGGACCGGGTATGCCCGGCCCGCGCTGCGTACCCGCAGTGGCATTTTGCACAAAGGGATGCGACCTTGTCTTGTGCGCTTTGCACTACGCTTTTTGTAATCTTTTTGTTACAATTACAGATTGTGCGCCCAAAACGACAGCTTATGCAAATTTTGTGCCGCAAAGCCCCTTTTCTGCTACAATAAGGTCAGAACAAAGGCAGGGGCCAAAAGCCCCGCCTTAGAAGGAGAAAAGGAATATGACAAAACAACCCAAAGTTCGCAAGCCGCATCCCGTACTGCACGGGATCGGGCTGGTACTGTCCGTGATCTTGCTGGTCGCGGTCCTGATCGGTACCTACGTGCTGTCCACGATGGCCACCATCATTGACAGCTTCATCGGCGCACCCAGCGGCCACTACACGCACGCCGAGATCGCCGACACCAAGGTCAAGGCCGAGGCCCTGTCCGCAGACGTCGAAGCCGAGGGCACCGTCCTGGTCCAGAACAACGACAACACCCTGCCGCTGTCCGCCGATACCAAGAAGGTCAATGTCTTTGGCTGGGCCTCCACTGCCTGGCTGGGCGGCGGTTCCGGTTCCGGCGGCGTGTCCACCGTCAACACCGACCTGCTGGCCGCCCTGACTGCCTACGGTGTTGAGTACAACACCGAGTTGACCGACATGTACAAGGACTTCCAGGATGGCCGCGAGTACACCCGCACGCTGAGCGCCTGGCCCGAGCAGTCCGGCCGCCTGTATGAGCCGGATATCAACAACCGGACCTATTACACGCAGTCGATGCTCGACAATGCTAAGAACTACTCCGACACGGCCATTGTCGTCATCGGCCGTCTGGCAGGCGAGAGCAACGACGCCACCAAGCAGCAGTACAAGCGCACCGAGAAGGGCGGCGACATTGTTATCGACGACACCCGCACGATGCTGGAACTGACCACCGAGGAAGAAAACCTGCTGAACTATGTCGGCGCGAACTATGCCCACGTCGTTGTGCTCATCAACTCTACCAACGTTATGGAGCTGGGCCAGATCGAGACGATCCCTGGCATTGATTCCTGCCTGATTGTCGGTCTTTCCGGCTCCGAGGGGGCAACCGCCGTGCCCGAAGTCCTGTGGGGCGACAAAGAACCCAGCGGCCGTACCGCTGACACCTGGGCCTACGACCTGACCACCGCTGCCAGCTACGCGAACGCCGGCCTTGAGGGCGTGGGCAAGTACAGCAACGCCGACGGCCTGTACCCGGCTGACGGCACCACCACAGGCAACCTGGACACTCCTTACGCCTACGAGCAGGTCTCCTACGTCGACTATGCCGAGGGCATTTACATCGGCTACAAGTGGTACGAGACCGCCGACGCCGAGGGCTACTGGGATGCCGAGAGCAATGAGCACGGCACCGGCTATGATGCCGTTGTACAGTACCCCTTTGGCTACGGCCTGAGCTATACCAGCTTTGACTGGGAGGTCACCGATGCCTCCGCCAACGGCAGCACGCTGACCAAGGACGGCAATGTGACCGTGAAAGTCACCGTCACCAACACCGGCGAACGCGCGGGCAAGGACGTTGTGGAACTCTACTACACTGCGCCCTACATCGCAGGCGAAATCGAAAAATCCAGTGTCGAACTGGGAGCTTTCGCCAAGACGAAGGAATTGCAGCCCGGTGAGAGCGAGGAAGTCACGCTGACTGTCCCTGTCTCTGACATGGCCAGCTATGACGCCTACGACGCCAACCACAACAACTTTACCGGTTATGAGCTGGACGCCGGTGACTACATCTTTACCGTACGCCACAACGCCCATGACGTGGACGCCGCCGCCAACGCCACCATCACTTGCAACCTGCCCTCCGGCATTCAGTATGCCGAGGATACCGTCACCGGCAACGCCGTTTCCAACAAGTTCACTGGCAGCGATGCTATTGACGGCGTGAGCCTGGATGGCAGCGACTCTGAGCAGAACATCACCTACATGACCCGTGCTGACTTTGCGGACACCTTCCCCAAGGCCAACACCCCGACCCGCGCCATGACCGACAACGTCAAGGTGCTGAACCTCTATACTGCTGATGATGCCAACGGCTACATCAACGACGCCGATGAGACTATCACCACCGGCGCAAAGAACGACATGAAAATTGAGGACAACGGTAAGGTCACCGAGCTTGGCTTGCAGCTTGGTTCCGACTTCAACGACCCCCAGTGGGACGCTCTGCTGGACGAACTGACCATTGACGAGATGGAAAACCTGTACATCAACGCTTACGGCGGTCTGGCCGAGCTGAAGAGTGTCGGCAAGCAAAAAAGCAAAGACGCTGACGGCCCTGCCCAGATCGGCGGCTTCACCGGCATGGGTGCTGGCACCGGTTTCCCCAGCTCCAGCACGCTGGCCCAGACCTGGAATGCAGACCTTGCCCAGGAGGAAGGCCGCACCATCGGCACCCAGGCACTCCAGAACGGTTACACCGGCTGGTATGCCCCTGCCACCAACATGCACCGCAGCCCCTTCAATGGACGTAACTACGAGTATTATTCTGAGGACAGCCTGCTGTCCGGCATCATCTGCGGCAACACTGTGACCGGCGCAAACCAGGCAGGCGTTTACACCTACGTCAAGCACTTCATCTGCAACGATGGCGAGAGCGGCATCTACCGTGACTCTGTCTACACCTGGATGACCGAGCAGGCTCTGCGCGAGACCTACCTGCGCCCCTTCCAGATGCTGGTCGAGGATTATGACGCGGTCGGCCTCATGAGCAGCTACAACCGTATCGGCGCTGTCTGGGCAGGCGGCAGCGAGGCGCTGCTGACCGGCATCCTGCGCGATGAGTGGGGCTTTGACGGCGCGGTCATCACTGACTACTGCGACCACCACAGCTACATGAACGGCGACCAGGCCCTGCGCGCAGGCGGCAGCCTGTGGATGGCTGGCTTCACCGGCGGCGAGATGGCCTATGAGACCGGCTCCAACAGCTATATGCAGGCTTTGCGCCGCGCCACCAAGGAGACGCTGTATATGTACCTGCATGTCCGTGTGACCAACCAGGCTTATGCTGACAGCATCGGCGATACCAGCGTTGTTCGCCACAACTTCACGGCTTCTGTGTTCGGCTGGCGTCACCTTGTCGCCCTGATCGACATTGTGGCTGTTCTGCTCTTCGCACTGGCTGTCCGCGGCGTCGTCATTGACGTCAAGCTGCGCAAGGCGGCCAAGGCTGAAAAGAAAAACTAACCCCATGTGGGCAATGCGGGCACACCTGCGTGTGCGCCCACACTGTTATGTGTAAGGAGTGACTACCCCATGAAACACACAGATAGTATAACCAAACTAAACCTTGAACAAAAATGCGCTCTGCTGTCCGGTGATACCGTATTCACGACGCGGGGCTACAAAAACGCGGGCGTGCCGTCCATCACCCTGTCCGACGGCCCCAACGGCGTGCGCAAGCAGGCCGGGGCGGCGGATCACCTGGGGCTGAACCCCAGCGTGCCGGCCACCTGCTTCCCTACAGCCGCCACCGTGGCGTGCAGCTGGGATCCGGCGCTGGGCGAGGAAATCGGCCGGGCCATGGGCGAGGAGGCCGCCGCGCAGAAGGTCGCCGTTCTGCTGGGGCCGGGCCTGAACACCAAGCGCAGCCCCCTCTGCGGCCGCAACTTTGAGTATTTCTCCGAGGATCCCTATCTCTCCGGCAAGATGGCCGCCGCCTACGTGCGCGGCATCCAGTCGGAAGGCATCTCCGCCTGCCCCAAGCACTTTGCCGTCAACAGCCAGGAGCTGCGCCGCATGGCATCGGACTCGGTGGTGGACGAGCGGACGCTGAGGGAGCTGTACCTGACCGGGTTTGAGATCGTCGTCAAAGAGGCGCACCCCAAGGCCCTCATGTCCAGCTACAATCTTATCAACGGCATCTACGCCAACGAGAACGCCCACCTTTTGCAGGATATCCTGCGCGAGGAGTGGGGCTTTGACGGCGCGGTCGTGACCGACTGGGGCGGCAGCAATGACCATGCGCTGGGCGTGAAAAACGGCTCGACGCTGGAAATGCCCGCTCCCGGCGGGGACGCCGTGCGGGAGCTGCTGGCCGCCGTACGGTCCGGCAAAATCGCCGAGGCCGATGTGGACGCCCGCCTGGATGAGCTGCTGACGCTGGTGCTGGACACCCACGCCGCCGTAGAACGCCACAGCCGCAGTTTTGACGCCGACGCCCACCATGCGCTGGCCCGCCGCGCGGCAGGGGAGAGTGTTGTGCTGCTGAAAAACGACGATGCCCTGCTGCCGCTGGCCGAGGGCACGCGTGTGGCGGTCATCGGCGACTTTGCCGAGACGCCGCGCTACCAGGGTGCAGGGTCCAGCGCCGTCAACTCCATCAAAGTGGACACCTTCTTGGATTGTCTGAACGACAGCGGCCTGCACAGTGTGGGCTTTGCCCCGGGTTTTGACCGCCAGGGCAAACCCGATGCCGCCAAGCAGGCCGAGGCCGTCGCCCTGGCCGCAGAAGCGGACGCCGTGCTGCTCTGCCTGGGACTGGACGAGATCAAGGAGAGCGAGGGCTTGGACCGCGCCGATATGAAGCTGGCCGACAACCAGATCGAGCTTTTGCAGGCCGTGCGCGAAGCCAACCCCAACACGGTGGTCATTGTGAACGCCGGTGCCTCGCTGGAAACGCCGTGGCTGGCCCACTGCAAAGCGCTGGTTTACGGCGCACTGGGCGGCCAGGCGGGCGCAGGTGCGATGGTGGACGTGCTGACCGGCAAAATCAACCCCGGCGGCAAGCTGGTCGAGACTTGGGCCAACGCCTACGCCGACACCCCCGCCCGCGACCACTTTGCAGGCCCTGGCCGCACCGTGCAGTACCGCGAGGGACTGTACATCGGCTATCGCTATTACCAGACCGCCGGGGTGCCGGTGGCGTTCCCCTTCGGTCATGGGTTGAGCTATACGCAGTTTGCGTACAGTGACCTGCATGCCGACGCCCACAGCGCGACCCTGACCGTGACCAACACCGGTGACCGCGCCGGGACAGAGATTGTGCAGCTGTACGTGGCCAAGCCGAATGCTGAAATTTTCCGCCCTGCACAGGAGCTGAAAGCCTTTGCCAAGGTGCAGTTGGCGGCGGGGGAGAGCAAGACCGTGACCCTGACGCTGGACGACAAGGCGTTCCGCTACTGGAACACCCGCACCGACAGCTGGGAGGTGGAGGGCGGCACGTATGAGCTTCGCGTAGGGGCAAGCTCTGTGGACATCCGCCTGACCGCTGCGGTCGAGGTCATCGGCACCGACGCGCTGAACCCCTATGCCGGGAAGGCGCTGCCGCACTACCAGAGCGGCAAGGTGCAAACCGTACCCGACGCTGAGTGGGAGACTCTGCTGGGCCGCCCTATCCCTGACGACCGGGTCAAAATTGACCGCAACATGACGCTGGGCGAGCTGAACCATGGACGCAGCCCTCTGGGCTGGCTGGTCTGGGCGGTGCTGACCGCGCTGCTGAACGCCAGTTACAAAAAAGGCAAGCCGGATTTGAATGTGCTGTTCCAGTACAATATGCCGCTGCGCGCACTGGCCAAAATGACCAATGGTGCCATCAGCATGGGCATGGTGGACGGTATCGTGATGGAAGTGCAGGGCTTTTGGGTTATCGGCCTGGTGCGAGTGATTTTTGAGGCCGTCAAGAACGTGATTTTGAACGCGCAGCTGGAAAACCGTCTGCGCAACAGCTGACAGGAGGTGCAGCCATGCAATTTTGGAATACCTTTGCGGCTAAGCACCCCGCCGCGGCCAAGTGGGTGCGTGAGGGCGGCTTGTTCGTCATCGTGTCAAACTTAATTACGGTGTTCAAATACTTGCTTTTGCAGTTTCTGCCCGCCGCATTCAGCAGCCTGCCGGTCGTGGATTTCGGCTGGCCGGGCATCCCGGTAACGCTCTTTGGCGAGACGTTCCAGTGGAATATCTTAGGGTATGATGCCGCCCACGGCGGGCTGCCCTACTTCTGCGCCTACATGATCGCGATGGTGATTGGCGAGTGCATCAACTTCCCGATCCAGCGCAATTTTATGTTCCGCAGCAAGGGCAGCCTGGGCAAGCAAATTGCCTGGTATGTGGCGGCGTTCTGCATCATCACCTGCATCGTCAACTCCATCAACTATGTTTGGGTGGCGGTGGCTGGCCTGCTGGTGCCGGACTTCATCTACAACATCGGCACGACGGTTTTGAACGGCGGCGTGTCCATGGTGATCTTCTTCTTCGTCAATAAGGTGATTTTCCCCGAAGGGGAAAAATAAGAAAAAGGCGCGTGTGCGAAAACTTCTCGCACACGCGCCTTTTCTTGGCTTCCCCCAAGGGGGGGAAAGCTGTCCGCGGAGCGGACTGATGAGGGGCGGCCTTGTCGTTATATGCCGCTTGACCGGGCGGCAGGGGCAAACGTGCCCCTCATCCGGCCTTCGGCCACCTTCCCCCAAGGGGAAAGGCTTTTATTCTACAGCCTCCACCTCTTTGATCATCATCTCGTTCCCCTGCACCAGATGCGTATGTTCGCTCCGGCAGTGGGGGCAGATTCGGCCATACTGCACGGTGGGGTACTGCTGCCTGCAGTCCTCGCAGAGAGTCACGGCGGGGATGGTCTCCACCGCCAGCACCGCGCCGGGTAAAATCTCAGACTTCGCGGCGGCCCACTTCCAACAATCCTGCAGGTAGCTCTCCACCACGCCGGAGACTTCGCCCAGCTGCAATGTCACCCGTCGGATGCGGGATACATCGTTTTGCTTTGCCACATCCTCCACCGTGCGGATGATGTGGAACACAATGCCCAGCTCGTGCATTTACTTCTCCTTTTTGGAGAAACGAATCTTGATTTCCCGCTTCGCCATGTAGGGCAGAATGGCCTTGAACTTGTCCTCGCTCTTGACCATCTTGCTGCACTCGGGCAGGTCGCGGTGCAGATGGATAGCGTCAAATTCGCACTTGGTCGTGCAGACGCCGCAGCCGATGCACTTGTTCGGGTCGACGACGCTGGCGCCGCAGCCCAGACAGCGGGCTGTCTCGATTTTGACCTGATCCTCGGTCAGCGTCAGGTGCGCATCCCGGAAGGAACGGTGGGTGTCGATGCTCTCGTCCAGCGCGGCGGTCTGGCGCGGGGCATGGTCGTACTCACCAAGCGACAGATTGTTCTTGTCCAGCTCGTGGAAATCCCGGCGGTTGCGGCCGATCGTCATGCTGGTGTTGGGCTGCACATAGCGGTGGATGGAGATTGCCCCCTGTTTGCCTGCCGCAATCGCGTCGATGGCAAAGCGCGGGCCGGTATAGACGTCGCCGCCCACAAACACGTCGGGCTGCGCGGTCTGGTAGGTCAGCGCGTCGGCCACGGCACCCTGGCCACGGCCCAGCTCTACGGCCTCTCCGTTTAGCAGGTCGCCCCACTCGATGCACTGGCCGATGCTGAGCACAACGTTTTCGCAAGGCAGGGTGATGGTGTCGTTCTCGTCGTAGGTGGGCGCAAAGCGGCCCTCGGCATTGTAGAGACCGGTGCATTTTTTCAGCACCACGGCGGTGACATGGCCGTTTTCGGCGATAAACTCCTTCGGGCCGTAGCCGCAGGTGATTTTAGTGCCTTCCTCCTCGGCCTCGGCGATTTCCTCCACCGAGGCGGGCATCTTCTCCCGCGGCTCCAGGCAGACCATTGTCACATCGTCGGACCCGCAGCGTAAGGCGACCCGCGCCGCGTCGATGGCGACATTGCCGCCGCCGATGACAACGGTCTTGCCCTGCATCTTATGGCTTTCGTCGCCGCCCACGGTGCGCAGCAGGTGTACGGCAGTCTCAATGCCTGCGGCATTCTCGCCGGGCACGCCCGCCTTGCGGCCGCCCTGGCAGCCGATGGCAATGTAGAACGCCTTGTAGCCCTGCTCACGCAGCTGGGCCAGCGTCACATCCCTGCCCACGTCCACGCCGCAGCGGATGTCCACGCCCAGCTCCCGCAGTACGTCGATCTCGGCGTCAATGACGTCTTTCTCGAGCTTGAAGGAGGGGATACCGTACCGCAGCATACCGCCGGGACGCTCGTTTTTCTCAAACACGGTGGGCTTGTAGTCCTGGGTCGCCAGGAAGTAGGCGCAGCTCAGGCCCACCGGGCCGCCGCCGATGATGGCAATTTTCTGCGGCCACGGCCCTTGCAGCGACGGCTGGACGACGTCGGGCACATAGCGGTGCTCGGCGTGCAGGTCCTGCTGGGCGATGAACTTCTTCACGGCGTCGATGGCAACAGCCTGGTCTACGGTGCCGCGGGTGCAGGCATCCTCGCACCGGCGGTTGCAGATGCGGCCGCAGACGGCGGGAAAGGGGTTCTCTTTTTTGATCAGCGCCAGCGCGTCGCGGTAGCGGCCCTGGGCGGCCATTTTCAGGTAGCCCTGCACGGCAATGTGGGCGGGGCAGGCCGTCTTGCAGGGGGCCGTGCCGGTGTCATAGCAGTTGATGCGGTTCTTGTCGCGGTAGTCGATGGCCCACTTCTCGGGGCCCCACTTTACGGCGTCGGGCAGTTCCTGGCGCGGGTAGACGACGCGCCCTTCCTTGGTGCAGAGCTTTTGGCCCAGCTTGACCGCACCGGCGGGGCAGTACTCCACACAGCGGCCGCAGGCTACGCAGTTTTCCGGCGTGACTTTGGCAACGTAGGCCGAGCGGCTCATGTTGGGCGTGTTGAACAGCTGGCTGGTGCGCAAAGCATTACAGACGTTGACGTTGCAGTTGCAGATGGCGAAAATCTTGTTCTCGCCGTCGATGTTCGTGATCTGGTGTACAAAGCCGTTGTCCTCGGCCTTTTGCAAAATCTGCATCACCTCGTCGTAGGTGACGTAGTGGCCCTTGTTCGTCTCCACAAGGTAGTCGGCCATGTCGCCGACGCCGATGCACCAGTCGTCGGGGTCGTCGCCGCAGCCCTCGCCCATGGCGGCGCGGGACATACGGCAGCTGCACGGCCCGGCGGCATACTTGCCGTCATACTTTTTCAGCCAGTGGGAGATATGCTCCACGTCTACGGACTGGTTCTCGGTCTCGATGGCCTTTTCCACCGGGATGACGTGCATACCGATCCCCGCGCCGCCCGGCGGCACCATGGCGGTGATGTGTTCCAACGGCAAAAAGGTCATCCGCTCGAAGAAGGCCGTGACCTCGGGGTGGTCGGCGATCTGCTGTTTGTTCATATTGAAAAATTCCGCACTGCCGGGCACGAACATCGGCAGGATGTACTGCTTCTCCCGGCGGGGGGGGGTTCCCAGTTGTATTCCAGTAATCCGACCACAGCCATCTGCTGCAGCAGCGGTTCCAGCTCGTCGGCAGGCTTGCCGGTAGCCTTGACCAGCTCGGGCAGGGTCATAGGCTTGCGGACCTTCATTTTCAATGCGACCTCGGCCATCTCGTCGGTCACGATGGACGCAAGGCCCCAGTATTCGGGGTCGTCCTGGGTCAGCGTGCCCTTTTTGGCAGGGATGCGGTCAGTGATCATCTGGCCCAGCTTGGCGATATTTTCCCGGAACGGCTGGTCCTTCGGGATCCGGAAGGGCAGTTTGCTCTCGTCCAGCGGGAACGCAGTGGGTTTGCTCATGGTGTGCTCCTTTTTATGTTGTTGCTCCGTTTATGCTCCAAAGCCTTCCCCCGAGGGGGAAGCCTTTACCTCTGCCACTCTTTTACCTGCTCCCGCAACCAGTCTGCCCATTCGTCGATGCCTTCCCCGGTCTTGGCACAGATGGGAATGACCTTCGCGATCGGGTTGCGCATGGCGACGTACTCTCGGCATTTGTCCAGGTCAAAATCAAAGTACGGCATAACGTCGATTTTGTTCACAAGCACAATGTCGCATACCTGGAACATCAGCGGGTATTTCAGCGGCTTGTCGTGACCCTCTGGCACCGACAAAATCATGGCGTTCTTCACTGCGCCGGTGTCAAACTCGGCAGGGCAGACCAGGTTGCCGACGTTTTCGAGAATCGCCAAATCGATGTCCCCGGTGCCCAGACCTTCCAACCCCTGCCGGGTCATTTCGGCGTCAAGGTGGCACATACCGCCGGTATGCAGCTGGATAGACTTTGCCCCGGTCCCGGCGATGGCGCGGGCATCCACATCGGAGTCAATGTCCGCTTCCATCACACCGATGCGCAGCTCATCTTTGAGGGCTGCAATGGTTCTGCGCAGCGTCGTGGTTTTGCCGGACCCCGGTGCGCTCATCAGGTTGAGCAGAAACACCTTCTTCGCTTTCAGGTCAGCCCGCAGCGCGGCGGCCTGCTCGTCGTTGGAAGCAAAGATGCTCTGCTTTACTTCCAAAATTTTTATGTTGTCCA
>ERZ1032445.279-NODE-279-length-13471-cov-7.417338_pt1 | contig 13471 bp, 9 predicted proteins | sample MGYA00518161_ERZ1032445 | MGnify/ENA primary metagenome ERZ1032445 (study PRJEB33719, sample SAMN04261326) | wastewater metagenome | biome: periurban shantytown; feature: human; material: feces | host: Homo sapiens | place: Peru: Lima | collected 2013-01-24 ...
CCAGCGAGATCGGGGTGACGGTGATGCGCTTGTTGACGATCGGGATGCCGTAGTCCCGCTCGATCGCCTCGCCGGTGGCGACCAGGTCCTTGGCGTAGGTAGTGATCTTGTCGTAGATGCTGTCGCACACCTTGTCGACGCTGTCCGCCGCGCAGTCAAGCAGCGAGATGCCCATCGTGATGGTGCGCACGTCAAGCTTCTCCTGCTCGATCATCTGGTTGGTCTCACGGACCTCCATGATATTCAGCATGATTCGTTCCTTTCGAGACTCAGACGCGGTGCATCTTCGTGAAGATCTCCTCGCGCTGGCAGCGGATGCGCACGCCGATCTGCTCGCCGAGCTTGTCCAGGTCCTCGACGATCACGCCGAACTCGTTGTCCGCGCCGGAGTAGTCGACGATCATCATCATGTTGAAGAAGCCGTCGATGATGGTCTGTGAGATATCCAGCACGTTGACCTTGTGATCGGACAGGTACGTGCACACGCGCGCGATGATGCCGACCGTGTCCTGGCCGACGACGGTGATGATTGCCTTGTTCATGGGACTCCCCCGCTCGAAACCGATTACTGCAAGTAGTGTCAAGTATATGGAGCGGGCGTGAAATACTGCCGAACCGTCCATTTGGGCGTGTCCGCAGGCCATCGGCCGAATCCGACGTCGGCATTGTTCACGCGGGGATCATCCAGGCGCAAACGGACAATCGTCCACAATGTGAGCAGTATTACCATCGCTTTCATAAGTCGACTACACCTTTACATCAAGCACAGCGGTGTGTGAGCGCATCGCTGGGGCCACAAGCTCGGGCGACGACGCCCACGCACCCCGCTACCCGCGAGCATATCGACCACGCACCGCACAATCGGTCGCGGCGTCGGCTCGTATCAGAGATTGAATGAATTAGAGGGGTTAGACTTTCATGTCTGCTACTGCTACCGCGGCCGTGTCCAAGGCCGGTGCGGTGAAGAAGGACTCGGTTCCCGAGATCATCGCCGCCTCCATGGTCGGCACCGCCATCGAGTTCTACGACAACTACTGCTATTCCATCGCAGCCGCCAGCTATTTCGGCACTATTTTCTTCCCGGCCGCATCGAAGGCCAATCCGGCGCTGGGCACGATGTACGCGTTCCTGACGTTCGCCGTCTCGTTCCTCGCCCGCCCGTTCGGCTCCATGCTGTTCGGCCACTTCGGCGACAAGATCGGCCGCAAGACCACACTGGTCGTCGCCCTGATGACGATGGGTATCTCCACGTTCGTCGTCGGCCTGCTGCCCGGCTATGAGCAGCTGGGCGCCTTGTCCATCGTCATCCTGTGCATCTGCCGCGCCTGCCAGGGCGTGGGCCTCGCCGGCGAATGGTCCGGTGCCGCGCTGGTCGCTACCGAGAACGCCCCGGCCAACAAGCGCGCCCTGTACGGCTCCTTCCCGAACCTCGGCGCCCCGATCGGCTTCTTCTGCGCCTACGGCCTGAACCTGCTGCTCGACTCCACGCTCGGATCCACGGCCATGCAGGCCTGGGGCTGGCGTATCCCGTTCCTGTGCTCCGCAGTGCTCGTCATCATCGGCCTGTACGTGCGTCTGCGCATGACCGAGACCCCGATCTTCCGCAAGGCAGTCGAGCAGGACCGCGTGGTGAAGCACCCGCTGCGCTCGCTGCTGCCATACTGGAAGGAAGTGCTTCTCGGCACCTTCGCCATGGGCATCACATACTCGCTGTTCTACGTGCTGGGCACGTGGTCGCTGAGCTACGCCGTCAAGGTCATGAAGCCACCCTTCAGCCAGAACGAATACCTGGCCATGCAGATGGTTTCCGTGGTGTTCTTCGCGATCTTCATCTTCGTGACCTGCATCTACTCCGACAAGCTCGGCCGCAAGACCGTGCTGATCTCCACCACGCTCGCTACGCTGGTGTTCAGTCTGTTCGCCATGCAGTCCCTGCAGCACAACGTCCTGACCGTGATGCTGTTCCTATGCGTCGGCTTCGCGCTGATGGGCGGCCTGTTCGGCCCCTGCGGCGCCTACCTGCCCGAGCTGTTCCCGACTCACGTGCGTTACTCCGGCGCCGGCCTGAGCTACAACCTCGCCGCCATCCTCGGCGGTGCGTTCGCCCCGGCCATCTCCACCGCACTGGTCAAGTCGACCGGCGCCGTCGAGTCCGTCGGCTGGTACCTCGCCGTGATGTCCTTGCTCGCCCTGATCGCCCTGTTCCTGATCAAGGAAAGCAAGGACAAGGACTACGAGAAGTGATCTGAGATAGATAAAAAAGGGAGCGGCGAAATCCGCTCCCTTTTTTGGTTGTCGCAGCGAACGGTTCTCAATAAGAAAGGTGCGAGCCTCATCGCGCGCGAAACGAACAAAACAATCGGCGGAAGTCCGGAATTCCGGGCTTCCGCCGATTGTTCATATGTGCGCTTTTGTGAGGAATCCTCGCACGTTTCTTATTGAGAACCGTTCGCTGCGATAATCAGGCCTCGCGACTGGCGCTGGGCGCGGCAACCGCCGGCAGGGCGCGCGGCGCATGGAAGCCACGAGCCTCGAACTCGTCGGCGATCTTCTGCGCGACTTCCTGGCTGCGACCCTTGTCGACGAGCGCGATGATGGAGCCGCCGAAGCCGCCGCCGGTCATGCGCGCACCGTAGGCGCCATTCTTGCGGGCCACATCCACCGCGACATCCAGCTCGGGCACGGTGACCTCGTAATCCGCGGCGAGCGAATCATGAGAGGCGTTGAACAGACGGCCGGCGGCCTCGATGTCACCCTGGGCGAACGCACGCACGAAGGAGCGCACGCGCTCGATCTCGGTGACGACGTGGCGCACGCGCTTCTTCATCGTCACGTCGGGCAGGGCATCCAGCGTCTCCTTGAGCGCCTGGAACTGGTCGTCGGCCTTGGAGATGCCATCGGCGGCGACGCGCAGATTGGCGACGCCGAGAATGCGGGCGGCCTCCTCGCAGGTGGCGCGACGCTGGGCGTACTGGCCGTCGTTGAGCTGGTGCGGCGCCTGGGTGTCGACCACCAGCAGCTCCAGACCGTACTTGTCGAGGTCGAAGGCCTGCTGGGAGACGTTCTCCAGCGGGGTGAGCTCCGGACGGCAGTCGAGCAGCAGCGCGTGGCCTTCGGTGCAGCGCATCGAGGCGTTCTGGTCGAGGCCGCCGGTGGAGGCGCCGGCCATGTCGTTCTCGGACTTGATCGCGGCGTTGATCAGCGTCACGCGGCCCGCGTCGGAGGAACCGTAGCCGAGACCATACACGTCGTCCAGGGCCAGCGCGGTCGAGCAGGTCATGGCGGCGGACGAGCTCAGGCCCGATCCCAGCGGCACGCAGGACACGAACGCGGCGTTGAAGCCCTTGACCTGCGAGAAACCGGCCTCGCGAAGGGCCCAGGCCACGCCGGTCGGGTAGGCGGACCAGCCGTCCACGCCACGGGCTTTGAGGCCGTCGAGGTCGGCCTCGGCGACCTTGTCGGGCGCCACGTCGGAGACGACGCGGACCTTGGTGTCCTCGCGCGGCTTGAGCGCGATGAACGTGCGGTGCGGCAGCGCGATCGGCAGGCACAGGCCCGCGTTGTAGTCGGTGTGCTCGCCGATCAGGTTCACGCGGCCGGGAGCGGCCCACACGCCCTCGGGCGCGGTGGCATACATATCGACGAACAGCTTCGTCGCCCGTGAGACACCATCCTCGCGGGACAACGGCTCAATGAATTCAACAGCAGTCATTGGTGTTCTTTCTTCTGTGTGATGGCTATATATGCAGTGGATATTGCTAGGGGGAGCCCGGTTCGGCCAGACTCCCCCATAGAACGTGTCAGTCGGAGATGTCGATCTGTCCAAGCTCATGGAAGCGCTTGGCGATGAGCTCCGGGGTGGTGTCGGAGATCCAGGCGGCCATGCCGGACTCGGAGCCGGCGAGGTACTTGATCTTGTTGGCGGCGCGGCGGAACGAGAAGAACTGCAGGTTCAGGCGGTAGTTCTCGCGACGCGCGTCGTGGATCGGGGCCTGATGCCAGGCGGCGATGTACGGCAGGTCCATGCCCTTGCCGTCGCCCTTGTCGAAGAACGCGTTGCCGCGCTTCAGAAGGTGCGAGTACATCGAGGCGAGGTCCCAGCGCTCCTGGTCGTTGAGCTGGTCGAGGGTGAGCACGTCGCGCACCGGAGCCACATGAACCTCAAGGGGCCAGCGGGCGGCGGCCGGCACGTAGGCGACCCAGCTGTGGTTGCGCATCACGACGCGCTCCTCGGCTTCGAGCTCGGCGTTCATGATGTCCTTGAGCAGGTTGCCGCCGGTCTTCTCGTGGTAGGCCTCGGTGTGCTGGAGTTCCTTCTCCATCTTCGGGGCGATGAACGGGTAGCAGTAGACCTGGCCGTGCGGGTGGGCGAGGGAGACGCCGATCTCGGCACCGTGGTTCTCGAACGGGAAGATCTGCTCGATGCCTTCCATCTTGGAGATCTCGGCGGTACGGAAGGCCCATGCCTCAACAACCGTGCGCAGGCGGGACACCGGCAGGTCGGCCGGCAGGCCGTCCTCGTTCGGGTCGAAGCAGATGACCTCGCAGCGGCCGGCTGCGAGCTTCTTCTCCCACAGCGGGTTGCCGTCGACGTAGGTGACGTCTTCGGAGACACCGGGCACACGCACCATCGACGGGAAACGGTTCTCGAACACGACGACGTTGTAGTCGGTGTCCGGCACCTCGCCGTCCTGGTACGGGTCGCCGGGCTTGCGCGCGGCCAGCGGGTTGCCCTTGGCGGTGGCGCCGGGGCCGGCGGTGATCGGGCGGTTCATACGGGCGGTGGCCATCGGAATCCAGTCGCCGGTCAGCGGGTCGCGGCGCATCTGCGGGGCGGCGTACGGCACTTCGTTGCCGTCGGCGTCCAGGTGCGGGGCGAAGCGGTAGTCCAGCGGGCGCGGGTCCTTGAGCTCGCGGGTCTTGGCGCCGGAGACGTATTCCGGATCGTCGTCGAGATAGAAGAAGTCGCGTCCGTCGGCCAGCGTGGTCGGCGTGATGCGGATATGCTCCTTCGCATACTCTCCCGGGGTGTAGTTGGTGATTTCTGCCATGGTGTCACTCACTTTCTTCGGTGTGTTCGCTCTGGTGCGCCAGAACGAGTTCCTTTACCAAATCCCTTGTCTTGGCGATGGACTCGTGGCCGAGGCCATCGTCGGTGATGACCGTGTCCACCTGGTCGAACCGGGCGAACAACGATAGTGATGTACAGCTCCACTTGGTGTGGTCGGTCAGGATGACCGTACGGTCGGCGATGCCCATCATCGCCATGTCGGTGGCCGCCTCCAGCGAGTTCGGCATGAGGAAGCCACGGGGAATCGACACGGAATGGGTGCCGAGAAACACGGTGTTGACGCGCAGCGACGCGATGACCTTGTCGGCGATCGGCCCGACCAGCGAGTTCGACCGCGTGGTGACGCCGCCCGTTACGATCACCTCCACATCCTTGGATTCCAACGCCTGCACGAGCTCGGCGACCGGAATCGAGTTGGTGAGGATGGTGATGCCCGACGCCTGCTGGCTTTCCAGCAGATGCTGCGCGAACACGTAGGCCGTGGTGCCGCCTCCTATGGCGATCACATCGCCGGGGGCCACATATTGCACCGCTTCACGTGCGATGGCGTCCTTGAGACCAATGTCCATCTGCGACTTTACAGAGAACAGCGGCTCGCTGAGCAATGCGCTGGTGCTGACGGCACCGCCATGCACGCGTTTCAGCAGACCTTTGTCAGAGAGATCGGCGATGTCACGTCGAATGGTCATCGCGGAAACGCCGAGCTCCTTAGACAACGCCGTGATGCGCACTGCGCCGCGCGTACGCAGACGGCTCAGTATCAGATGTTGACGTTGTGAGGATATCATGTGAACATTATCGCACATGTTCGCGCATAAACCAAACCAATATGTGCGTTTCGTAATGTTTGACATGCGTGTTGCGCACATTACTTCCATAAAAACGAACAAAACATCACTTTTACCGCACGCTCCCCCACCCGCCGGATCCGACCGCACCCGCGCAACCGCATCGTTGCCGTTTTTTCGCGTGCGTGACACAATGGAGGGCATGGCTTATGTTTCGGAAAACTTCTGGCACGACGCGGTGAACAAAGCAACCACCGACCTGTTCACTTTCGGTTACAAGAACATCATCAAACCCAATTTCGTCTTCAACCACACCCCCGATGTGGCGCACGACCAGATGATCGAGTTCTGCAACGTCACCAAACGCATCCCGCCGCTCATGTGGCTGCTTCGCGAGATGCTCGACTACACCGACCCCGTGCTGGAGACCACAGTGATGGGCGTCGACTTCGCCAACCCGTTCGGCCTGTCCGCCGGCCTCGACAAGAACTGCGACATGCCTGTGCTCATGGACAACGTCGGCTTCGGCTTCGAGACGGTCGGCTCCACGACCTCCCGCGCCAGCGCCGGCAACCCGAAGCCGTGGTTCCACCGTCTTCCGGAATACGATTCGATGATGGTGCACGTGGGCCTTGCCAACGACGGGTCCGACAAGGTGATCGACCGCGCGGAGCAGGCGTGGACGAACGCGAAGACGATGCAGGTGTCCGTCTCCATCGCACGCACCAACGACGACAAGTGCGGCGACCTGGACGAAGGCATCGAGGACTACTGCATCTCCATGCGCCGCGCGGCCGGACGCAGCGCCATGGTCGAGGTCAACGTGTCATGCCCGAACACCCATGCCGGCGAGCCGTTCACCGCCGACCCGGACGCGCTCGACCGCCTGTTCACCGAGCTCGACAAGATCGAACGCCCGCAGCCGACGCTGGTCAAGATGCCGCTCAACAAGACGTGGCCCGAGTTCAAGGACCTGCTCGACGTGCTTGCCGAGCACAACGTGCAGGGGCTGAGCATCGCCAACCTCCAGAAGGACCGCACCGGCCTGGAGATTCCGCAGCAGTGGGAAGGCGGCCTGTCCGGCGGCCCGTGCACGGTGGCCAGCGAGGAGCGCATCGCGCAGGTCTACCGTGAATACGGCGAGCGTTTCGCCATCGCCGGCATCGGCGGCGTGTTCACCCCGCAGCAGGCATATCGCAAGATTCGCAACGGCGCCAGCCTGGTCATGTTCATCAGCGCACTGATGTACCGCGGACCGCAGCAGATCACCGTACTCAAGCGCGGCCTCGCGGCGCTCCTCAAGCGCGACGGCTTCGAACACATCAGCGATGCCGTCGGCATCGACGCCTGATCGACGCAGCCATAGACCACCTCCAGTCATGCTACGCATGACTGGAGGTGGTCTACGTTTATCTGCCGCTCAGTCCTCAGGGAAGGCGCCGCGGATGTACTGCGGCTGGTAGGGTGCCTTGGAGACGGGCACGCCGAGCTTGGCGGCGGCGCGCAGCGGCCAGTACGGGTCACGCAGCGCGGCACGGCCGATCTCGACCGCATCGGCCTGCCCCGCACGCAGAATCTTCTCCGCCTGCTTCGGCTTGGTGATCAGGCCGACGGTGGTGGTCGGTATTGCGGCGCGTTCGCGCACCTGATCGGAGAACGGCACCTGGTAGTTGGCCTTGACCGGAATGCTCACGTCGGCGATGATGCCGCCGGTGGACACATCCATCAGGTCCACGCCGTGCTGCTTCAGCACGCACGCGGTATCGACCGTCTGATCGAGATCCCAGCCGCCCGCGGCCCAGTCCGTGGCCGAAATGCGCACCAGCAGCGGCACCGTGTCAGGAATCACCTCGCGAATCGCATCGGCGACCTCCAGCAGGAACCGCATGCGGCCGTGGATATCGCCGCCGTACTCGTCCGCGCGCTCGTTGCACAGCGGGTCAAGGAACTGCGAGATCAGATACCCATGCGCCGCATGAATCTCAATCGCCTCGAAACCGGCCCGCACCGCACGCTGCGCGGCATCCCGGAACGCCGAAACCAGACCGTGAATCTCTTCGACGCTCAACGCGCGCGGATCGGTGAGCCCACGGTACGCGATCGGGCTCGGCGCGACCGTACGCCATCCGCCGGCATCCTCGGGCACACTCTTCCCCTCGAAACCGACGCCGAAGCAGCCGGTCGACCCCTTGCGTCCGGCATGGTTGAGCTGCACGGCCGCCACCGCGCCGGCCTGCTTGATGCCGTCGACGATCCAATGCCAGGCGGCGACCTGATCGTCGTTCCACAGTCCCACATCGCGCGGCGAGATACGCCCGTCGGCCGTCACCGCGGTGGCCTCGGCGATGATCATGCCGAATCCGCCCATCGCGCGGGACACATAATGCTGGTAATGGAACGGCGTGGGCTTGCCGTCCCGCGCCACCGCCGAATACGTGTCCATCGGCGGCAGCCAGATGCGGTTGCGCATGGTAACGCCGCGCAACGTCATCGGCTGGAACAGCTGCACTCCCCCTTTGCCGCCCTTGGCCTTCTTCTTCCCCTCAGCGTTCATGGTCGTCCTTTCCTCGACAATTCGCATGGCTCCCAATCCGCGAGCCGGGAAGTCGGGATGCTTCCAAACCACGGCGAGGCAACCACCGGTCTAATCATCTCACCGCGCACAGACTCAAGCACGACTCGTGCACCGATGTTCTCCGCCTGCACAATGCGTCGGAAATCGGGCAGGGGCCGTATGAGCGTTCATGCTCATACGGCCCCTGCCTCACGCGGCGAACCGCCGCTTTCGGTGCATCGGCCCGCCGGCTCAGCTCACCGGCTCAGCTGCCGAACCACCGCCCGTCACTGCCCGCCGGTGGTCTGGCCGCCCTCGGTCTGATTGCCGCCGGTGGTCGTGTCGTTCTGCGTCTGCGTGTACTGGCCGCTGGTATCGCCCGTTCCGCCGGTTCCGCTGGTCGTCCCGTCTGTCGTGTTGGTACTCGACCTTGACGATTTCGAGGTCGAATTCGAGGTCGCCGCGTACTTGCTTGACGGCGTGCCGTAATCGACGTTGGGCGCATTGATCGCGGTGAGATACGTGTCCATGAAGTTCTTCCACGTCGGGGTCGCGATATAGGAACCGAACCATGTGCGGTGGTATACGCCGTTAATGGTCTTGTTGTCGAAGTCGCTGTTGCCGTCGGCGTTGCCCACGGCGACGAACGCGGCGATCTGCGGCACGAATCCGCCTGTCAGCATGTACGTGTTCTCGTTGGTACCGGTCTTGGCGAACGTCTTGCGGTTGTTGGCGAGCTGGGCGGTCCTCGCCTGGCCGTTGGGGCGCACGACGCCCTGGTTCATCGCGTAGGCGACGGTTTCGGCGATATCCGGGTCGACGGCCTGATGGCAGTTCGCCTTGGGCACGTCAAGCTCAGCACCGGTGGCGTCGGTGACCTTCTTGATGGCGATGGGCGTGCATTCGACTCCCTTCGCGGCGATGGTCGCGTACACGTTCGCCATGGTCAGCGGCGCGGCGGACACCGTACCACCGATGATCAGCGGGGCCTGATAGGCGCCGCCGTTCGCGGTGTCGTCCTTCAGATGCATGTTCATCTTCTGCTTGGACGCCTGATGGAAGCCTATGTCCTCGGCGGCCTGCGCGATGGGTTCGAGGCCGATGACCTTCGCCATGGCGGCCTGCGTGGTGTTGTGCGAGTTGACCAGACCGTCGAGCGGGGATTCCGCGTATCCGGGCGTGCCGCCGGAGTTCTTCACGTCCCAGGTATTGACGCCGCGGAAGCCGGGAATGTCACGGTATAGGTTCACGACGCCCGGAGCCGGCAGCACCTCGTTGATCGAGTGCCCCTTGCGCATCCAGGCCACCAGGTTGATCGGCTTCCATGTGGAGCCGACCGGGAAGCCGCTACCGCCGCCGTCTATCTGGTCCACGGCGAAGTTCATGGCGGTTCTGGCCGGATCGTTGTTCGCTTCCGGCGACGTGTCGTATATCTTGTTGATGCCGAAGCCAAGCACCTCGCCGGTGCCGGGCTTGATGGCCGCCATCATCACTTCCATCTTGCTCGCGTCGTCCGCCGGGATGGCCGCACGCGCGGCCTTCATCGCCGCAGAGTTCGCATTGACGTCCATCGTCGTGTAGATGTCGAGGCCGCCCTCATACAGCAGCTTCTTGCGCTCTTCGATGGTCTTGCCGAACTCCTTCGAGTTGAGGATCTTCTTGGTGACGTAGTCGCAGAAGAACGCCGCGTCGCCGGACGCGCTGCACCCCGCCTGCGCATCCTGCAGTTTCAGCGTGTCCTTCAGCGGCTTCGCCTTGGCCTCGTCACGCTGCTTTTGGCTGATGTACTCTTCCTGATACATCAGGTCAAGCACGATGTTGCGCTCCCTCTGGGATGCCTTCTGGTTGCTCTCCACCGAGGGGTCGAAGGCCGCCGGGTTCTTCGTGATTGCGGCGATGGTGGCTGCCTGCACGATGTCAAGCTTGTCGGCCGTGGTGCTGAAGTATCGTCGCGCGGCCATTTCCACGCCGTAAATGCCACGGCCGAACTGCGCGATGTTGAGATAGCCCTGCAGAATCTCCAGTTTCGAATACGTCTTCTCCATCTGCACGGCGATGAGCATTTCGCGCAGCTTACGCGCCACGGTCTCCTCGGATGCATGGTATTCGGCGATCGGATCGTTGTCCTCCTGCGCCTGCAGCAGCAGCACGTTCTTGACGTACTGCTGGGTCAGCGAGGAACCGCCCTGAGTGGCGCCCTTCTTCACGTAGGTCGCCACGAACGCACGCATCACGCCCTGGATATCCACGCCGGCATGCCGGAAGAAACGACGGTCCTCACGCGAGACCACCGCCTGGCGCATCGGCTTGGAAATCTTCTTCAATGGCACGACGATACGGTTCTGCGCATAGAACGTACCGATCTGCGTCGTACCGTCCGACGCATACAGACGCGACTGCTGCGGCAGGTCGGTCACGTTGAAATCGATGCCCTCCACCTGCAGCGACGGCACGATGGCACGCACCACGTTGTTCGATGCGAACACGGCGGGAAGGAAGAACGCGCTGGTGACGACGCCTCCGGCGAGACAGAGCAGCACATACGCGAGGAACAGCGACAACACACGTTTTGCGGTCAGGGATTTCTTCTTGGGCATGGTTGCCATTCTAGAGGGGCGTCTCTACCGGGCACGTCATCCGAACGACTGATTCCCAATCCCTCACAGGGTACTCACAAACCGGTCAGAAGACTGTAAAACGACCGGAAACAAGCCGAATCATTCTCCAACGGCCGCGGGACGCCGGGCGTTCACCGCGCTCGGCGCAGCCGTCACCGTTGCGAGCGCCGAATCAGCATGCCCGGCTGGTAGATGATGATCGACCGGCCCTCGCGCGCGATCCACCGACGGTTCGCGAAATCCATCAACGCCTTGTTCACCGTCTCGCGCGAAGAACCGACCAACTGGGCGAGCTCCTCCTGCGTCAGGTCATGCGGCACCTTCAGCCCGGCTTCCACCGGCTCGCCGAACCGCGCACCGAGGTTGAGCAGTGTCTTCGCCAGGCGGGCGGGCACATCCATGAACACAAGGTCGGATATGCGCTCGTTGTTGCCGCGCATGCGATTCGCCAGCACCTGCAGCATGTCGATGGCGACGCGCGGGTGCTCGTTGAGCCACGCGAACAACGCGTCATGCTCCAGCCATGCCACGTGCGTGCCGTGGGTCATCGCCACGGCCGTGGCGGTACGGGGGCCGCCGGACGGGTCGAATACGGGAATCTCGCCGAGCAGTTCGCCGTGCGCGTGGATCGACAGCAGCTGCACGCGCCTGTCCTTGGATTCGCGGATCAGCTTGACGCGGCCGCGCTCCAGCAGATACATGCGGTGGTCCCTGTCGCCCTCGCGGAAGATATAGTCGCCCTTGTCGAATACGGCCTCGTGCAGGTAGGGAATCAGCTCATTGGCCTGCTCCGGAGACACCTGCTTGAACAACGGCGTATGCAACAGCTCGTTGTCCTCTTCGGGGAACGAATTCGGCCCGATTGCCCTCATGACGCCTCCTGGTCACGTTTCCGACATGCCGGCACCTCGACACGGAGCCCCTGCGATATCGCGACGACGGCGCACCATCCGCCACCGCATCCGCATCGGCGTCCTCGCGACGGAATCCAACCCGTCGCGTCTCTGTCTTCGGTCGGTTCTGTCATATTGTAGCCTAATTTGCACCGGGACCGTCCGGTTGCGTCAGACAGTCCGCCAGACGCGCAATCAGCCCATCGCGGCTCAGACCGGTCTGGGCCCGCATCGGGTCCACTCGCTTCACGGCCGATTTCACGGCCTTGTCGGACATCTTCTCTCCGGAGATGTTCAGCACGCGGGTCATCTTCACGGCATCGATATCGTAAGCGAGCGTCACGTGGTGGAGTATCGAACCGGGGCCGGAGCCGATGGGCGGGAACCTGCGCTGGGCCGCGCCGCCGATCTTGCCATGGCTGGAGGCGATGTCGTTGAGACCGGAGAAGCCGACGTCGAGGCCGAGGCCACGCAGCGCGGCGATCAGCCACATGTCGCACAGACGGTACGATTCCTCGATGTCCAGGTCCGCGGCGAACCAGCGCGGCGCGTACAGCGAGTACGTGATCGTGTTGCCGGGCTCGATGAACATCGCGCCGCCGCCCGTGCAGCGCCGTACGACCGTGAAACCCTCCTTCGCGGCGACGTCTTCGTGCACTTCGTCCGGAATCGACTGGAACCGGCCGACCACCACGGCCGGGGACGCCCACTGCCAGAACCGGATAGTGGCAGGGCGCTCCCCCGCGGCCACCTCACGGGACCATTGCACGTCGACATCCATCTGTTCCTGCGGCCTGCGGGGCTTGTCCACGACGATTTTCGGCGCGAGCCGATGCCAGCGGTCGTGCCACTCGCCGGGGAATGTCGGCGGTGTGAGACCGCGGGACGCTTGAGGCGCCGAGGCCGCCGGCGTAATTGTGACAGACGAGGTCGGAACAGCCGATGCGGCGGACGGCGTTGCACGCCTGCGCGCGTCATGCGCCGTCACGGAGGCGGGCGAAGCGAGGCGCGAGGATGCCGGTCGCGCGGCGTCCCGGTCGCAAGCCGACAGCGCGCGGCGCAACGCGGTCAGTATCGTTTCCGCATTCGCGCCGGTAACGGATACATGCTCATCGCGTGCGATGCGTTCAAGATAGGAGACGGTATCCGGATCATCGGGCGGCGTATCGCACTGTGTTATATCACGCTGCACTATATCGAGAAGCGCCGCATTCAGACGGCGCAGATACCTGTCGACCGCGGCATCGTCACCTTCAACGAAAAAATCACCGTCCACGCGACAGCCGACGACGTGGCCGTTATCCGGCGCGCACGCCACTGTCACCCCGACCAGCTTGCCGCCCGGGCGCTTGCATTCCCCACGACTTTCGATATTCACCCGATACACGTTACACGCCGAATCTGTCCGCGTGGTCGTCTCAAACCCCGATACACGAAGTCTCGCTTTGCTCGACAGCCCGCCAGCGGGACCGAGATATAGGCCCCCGCTGGCGGGCTGTCGAGCAAAGCGAGACTGGGGTGGTTCACGCCACCGCCGCCTTACAGGC
>ERZ1032445.281-NODE-281-length-13436-cov-14.001794_pt1 | contig 13436 bp, 11 predicted proteins | sample MGYA00518161_ERZ1032445 | MGnify/ENA primary metagenome ERZ1032445 (study PRJEB33719, sample SAMN04261326) | wastewater metagenome | biome: periurban shantytown; feature: human; material: feces | host: Homo sapiens | place: Peru: Lima | collected 2013-01-24 ...
AGTGATAATGGGAACTGCTTTCCAGAGTTGTGACAAGCAGGTAGAGTCCAATGTAAGTGAGGATTCTACCAAGGCAACGAGTCTCACCACACGTGCTGTCGGAGTTAAGACCCCGAAATTCACGGTCTACATCGAGACCAACGACATCAACCCTCTCAATGCCGGAGAGTACTACTTCTGCAACTCTTCCCCACGCGAGGAAGTTGTTGACCACGTAATTCTGTTCGCTTCCAACATCCGCGGAAACGCTACTTCCGCTTGGCTGCATCACAACCAGAATCAAACCCACATTCTGAACAATGTCAGCACCTTGGTTCAGCCATTGCAGAACAAGGGAATCAAGGTTCTGCTTGGTCTGCTTGGCGATCACACCGGAGTAGGATTCGCTAACCTTAATTCAGATATGATCGACAGCTTCGCCCAGCAGGTGGCGACCTGTGTCAACACCAAAGGGCTTGACGGCGTGCTTCTGGACGATGAGTATGCGAGATATGATCTGGCCCCTGCCGGATTGCCGACCCCAAGTTCAAGCATCCTGAGCAGCCTCATCCTGAAGTTGAGGGAACTTCTGCCTACCAAGAAGATCATGGTGTTCTGGTTTGGTGATTATATGCCGGGCATAAGTCCTGCCGCTATCAATGCGATTGACTATTTCCATCCTAACTATGGATGTCATTATCCAACATCTGGCATCCCTGCGAGCAAATGGTCGAAGTTGACAATCCGCGAGACTAATCAAGGAGAAACAACCCCTAATCAACAACTTATCCATAGTTGCTCCAATGACTATGACGGCTATGGTGAGGTAATGCTATTTAATCTCCGTCCAACTAGTACGACAACAAACATCATGAATTGGTTCTCCGATAATTTATGGGAAAAAACTGTATGCTGGACAGGGACAGTACATCCTAAGAACTATTAGTTCCCTATTATATTCCTACTGATTGTATTTCTGCCAGGCATTATGCCCCTTTGGCATCGCTCCCTGACAGAAACCCGCAAAATGGAATCTAAATACTCAATAAAATGAATCGCTTTATCATCAATCAAATATTCATTTGCCTCGCCGCCGCGGCCACGCTCGCACTGCTGGCCGCATGCGGTGAGCGTGACTACACCAAGGATTCCCCTTTCGACAATGTGGTCTACATCGACGCCGCCCGCGTCAAGGAACTCAACCAGTTCACCTTCAACAACGTGACCGAGACCGGCTCCCGCATCATCGCCGCCACCCTCGCCTTCCCGGCCGAGCAGGACGTGAACGTCAGCATCGGAGCCGACCCGTCCCTGGTCTCCCTCTACAGCTCCCGCCTCGGCGGAGGCTATTCCACCCTCGACCCCAAGCACTACACCCTTTCGGCCTCCTCGGTGGTCATCCCCGCCGGCCACGCCGCCTCGAAGCCCGTCACCGTGGACTTCCACGCCTTGACCGACCTTGAGATCGACAAAGGCTACCTCCTCCCTGTCACCATCGGAGGCGTGTCCGGAGGTATGGGCGTGCTTGAGGGCTCACGCACCGTCTGCTATGTCGTGCGCCGCTCCAGCGCCATCACCTCGGCGGTCAGCCTTCGTAACAACTACTTCGAGGTGCCGGGCTTCGACGCCGGCAGCCCTACCGCCGATGTGGTCAACGGCCTGAAGCAGCTGACCTACGAGGCCATCGTCCGGGTCAACGACTTCGGTGACGACAAGCGGGAGATCTCCACGATCATGGGCATCGAGCAGTACTGTCTCCTCCGCTTCGGTGACTCCGGCTGGCCGAAACAGCAGCTTCAGTTCGCAGTCCACGAGATCAAGTTCCCGGCTCCGGACAAGACCAAGATCCTTCAGCCGGGCGAGTGGTACCACGTGGCCGTGACCCACGACACCGAGTCCCGGACCGCCTCCATCTACGTTGACGGCCAGCTCTACAGCTCCATCGACAACTACGGCAAGACCGAGGACATCAACCTTGGCAAGCAGGAGCGCGGCAAGCACTTCATGTTCAAGATCGGTCACTCCTACGGCGAACCCGACGACATGTCCCGCATGCTGGACGGCGAGATCTGCGAGGTCCGCGTCTGGAGCGTGGTCCGCACCCGGGAGGAGATCTATAAGAACATGTACGATGTGGATCCGCAGACCCCGGGCCTGTGCGCCTACTGGAAGTTCAACGAAGGCCAAGGCGACACCGTGAAGGACTGGACCGGCAACGGCAACGACGCCGTCTCCCACTCCCCGGCCACCTGGCCGACCGGCATAGAAGTCCCTGTCAAGAACAAAGACTGATACCCACGGTCAGCTACGGAGTGGGCCAAAGCCCCGGCTTAGTCCTCGGGCAAAGGCTCCAACCCGTGGCACCTAACCTCTTGAAAATAACCAATATAAGCATTCTCGTGGTACCCAATACCCCCACCACGAGAATGCTTATATTGTTAATACTCATCATATTACCTGCCACGCCATTCCCCTTATCCATCCCAGCATTCCACACCACTCCTATTCCCACACGCCATTCCCCTTATCCCCAGCATTTCCACACCACTCCTATTCCCACACGCCATTCCCCTTATCCCCCAGCATTTCCACACCGCTCCTATTCCCACACGCCATTCCCCTTATCCCAGCATTCCACACCGCTCCTATTCCCGCACGCCATTCCCTTATCCCAGCATTCCACACCGCTCCTATTCCCGCACCATTCCCCTTATCCCCCAGCATTCCACACCACCTCCTGTTCCCGCACGCCATTCCCCTTAACCCCGGCATTCCACACAGCTCCTATTCCCGCACGCCATTCCCTTATCCCCAGCATTTCCACACCGCTCCTATTCCCGCACGCCATTCCCTTATCCCCAGTATTTCCACACCACTCCTATTCCCGCACGCCAGACACCGCTCATAGCCCGGTCACAGATCCTGTCGAAGCATCCGCACATCCCATGCTTGACGGCGATTCCTACCTGTTCGCTATGGCGTCCATGGCCAGCGGCAAGCGTGAAGGAATCCCGTTTATTATTTATAGACTTTTTGTTATCTTTGTGTCTGGAACGGTAATTGTTGTTACCGTCCCGGACATTTTAATTTTATTGATTATGGAAAAGATAGCTTCTAACGAAAATTTTGCTGAGATACTCTCTGACAGCAAGCCTGTTCTGGTGGACTTCTGGGCGACCTGGTGCGGCCCTTGCCGTATGCTGGCCCCGACAGTGGAGACCATCGCCTCTGAATATGACGGCAAGGTCACGGTCGTGAAATGCAACGTGGACGACTGCGAGGATGTGGCTGCCGAGTATGGTATCAGGAATATTCCTACCCTGCTGTTCTTCAAGGGCGGCCAGGTGGTGGACAAGCTTGTCGGCAATGTGCCGAAGAGCGAGATTACCGCCAAGCTGGACACTCTTGTCTAATCTTATCTAAAAATCTGAAAAAATGAAAAAGTTTGTATTCGCTGTCGCCGTTGTGGCAGCCATGGTGTTTTGCACTGACGCTTCCGCCCAGCGCTACAATTCCGCCCGTGTCGGATTGATGGGAGGATTCACCTCATCCTCGACCTCGATCAAGAACATGGATTCCAAATCCGTCTCCTTGTACCATGTAGGCCTTACCGCCGAGATTCCGCTTTTTGGCGGATTCGCCATCCAGCCGGGCCTTCTCTATCAGGTGAAGGGAATGTCGGCTGACAAGTTCAACAGCTCTTCCATCTCGGAATCCTTTGGGTCTTTCGAGACCAAGGTAGGCTACCTTGAGGTGCCTGTCCAGGTGCAGTGGGGGCTGGATCTTCTGGCTTTCCGCCCTTATGTCTTAGCGGAGCCTTTCGTGGGCTTCCGCCTCGGACAGAGTACCAAAGGCGAGGCCGCCGACAAGCTCAAGGACAATCTTAAGAAAGTCGAGTACGGTCTTGGTGTTGGAGCAGGAGTGGATGTCTGGAGGCTTCAGCTTTCTGTCAAGTATTTCTGGAACTTTGGAAAGATCTATGACAAGGATGGCAATGTCGGCCCGATCGGCGACACAGTGAAGGACGCCGTGAAGGACGCTGTCAACAACGGTAACAATTTCAACGGTGTCATGGTGTCCGCCGCGTTCTTCTTTTAATCGCCGGAAGTGAATGAATGAGGAACGGAAGGTCGTGATTTACTGCTCGGCAAGTTACGACATTGACCAAAAGTACAATCAAGCTGCGCGGGAAGTGACCCGCGCGGCTTGTTCGCTTGGTTACACGATTGTCTCCGGAGGTGCCATCAAGGGCACCATGGGAGCTGTGGCCGATGAGGTCGCCCGTTGCGGAGGCCGTCACATCGGCGTCCTGCCCCGCTTTATGGAGCAGTATAAATTCCCGGGTCTCGATCAGGTGATCTGGACGGACACGATGGCCGAGCGCAAGGAAAAGATGCGTGAGGGTACTTGTGCGGCGATAGCCCTGCCGGGTGGCATCGGCACTCTCGATGAGGTGATCGGGACGTTGACCCTGGCGAAACTGGACAAATACGACGGAAAGATCTATGCGTTGAACCTGGACGGATTCTACAATCCGTTGAAGGATCTACTGGACCACTATGTGAAGACCGGAATGCTTGACGCGCGTTCCAGGGGACTGATCGAGTTCCCGGACACTGTCGCCGAGCTGGTCGGACACCTTGACTGATAAACTGAAAGACTGATGACTCTTGACGAGATAAAGGAATTCCTTGGAAATGACTGGAAGGAGACGGACGGACTGATACGTTCGTCCCTCAGAAGTGATATCGACCTGCTTAATACCACGAACGAGGCGATCCTGGAGCACAGCGGAAAGCAGTTGAGACCGATTGTGTCACTGCTTGTGGCCCGCGCCTGCGGGAACGGCAAGGCCAACGAGGACAGTGTCAGTTGCGCCGCTGCCTCGGAGCTTCTGCACAACGCCACACTCCTTCACGATGATGTCGCCGACAGCAGCTCCGAAAGGCGTGGAGCCCCGACCGTCATGGCGATCCTCGGAGGCCCGGCGTCTGTCCTTCTCGGGGATTATTGGCTGGTCAAGGCGATGGATAACATACTCGCATCCTCGGCTCACGGCAATGAGGTCATCAGGATATTCTCAAAAACTCTCAGCAGCCTTGCCGAGGGGGAGATGCTCCAGCTTCAGAAGGCTTCGAGCGGGGACACGGAGGAAGAGGACTATTTCCGTATAATCTACAGCAAGACAGCCTCTTTGTTTGAATCGACCTGCGTTTCGGCGGCGATCTCGGTGAACGCTCCGGAAGCGTGGGTGGAGGCCGTGCGGAACTATGCGGTCTCACTCGGAATCGCTTTCCAGATCAAGGACGACATATTCGATTACACGGGAGGAAAGAAAATAGGCAAGCCTGTGGGCATCGACCTTGAGGAGCAGAAGATCACACTGCCGCTTCTGGGTGCCTTGGAATCAGCGTCCGACGAACGCGCTTCCCATATCAGGAATATGCTTTTGAATATTCAGGAACATCCAGAGTACAAGGAGGATATAGTCGCTTTTGTCAAGGAGGAAAAAGGCATTGAATATGCCGTCTCAAGGCTTGATGAATATGTCGCCAAGGCTGTCGGCGCACTTGCCACGCTTCCGGATTCGAAGGAAAAGGACTATCTTGTGAAGATCGCTGAGTTTACCGCTTACAGGGACAAATGAATCTGGACGGAATCATAGGGAATCACGATGCCGTCAGGGCGTTGAAAGGGATGGCAGAAAGCGGGCGCATTCCTCATGCCATGATGCTTTACGAGAACGACGGGTGCGGGGCCATGGCTCTTGTCCTGGCGTTTCTGAGTCAGATCATGGGAGACGAGCATAAGGTCTGCGGGTTGATTCATCCTGATGTGCACTATGTCTATCCGGTCGCGAACGGCTCGAAGGTCACTGAGAAAGTCGAGAACCTGAGGGCTGAACTGTTTCTTGAATATTGGCGTTCCTTGATGGTCTCCAATCCTTATGCCCTTGAGAATGAGGTCAGCTCCGCTTTCGGAATCGAAGGCAAACAGTCTGGAATCAATAACGCTGAGGCTAAGGAAATCCTTGAGACCGTGTGGCTTACCTCGGTAGAGGGTGGCTGGAAGGCTGTCGTTGTCTATCTTCCCGAGAAGATGAACGCCGCTTCCGCCAACCGGCTTTTGAAGGCAATCGAGGAGCCGCCGGAGAAGACTCTGTTCATCATGATCACCCACGCTCCTGAGAAAGTGATGCAGACCATCTCGTCAAGATGCCAGGCGATCCGTGTCCTGCCATATTCAAAGAATGAGATAGTGGAGATTCTTACATCCCGTTTCGGGAAGACTCTTGACGAGGCTTCGCAGGCTGCTTTGGTCGCTGGTGGCAGTGTAGGGGTCGCGTTGCGTTATCTCTCCGGGAAGGAGGACTATCTGCGCCAGATGGAGATATTCAAGGGGCTTGTTGACGCGCTTGCCGCGAAGGATCTTTCCGCCGCTTTGGGTTGGGGGGATGCGATGGCCGCGCTGCCGTCGCGTGAAAACCAGAAAGCTTTTTGTAAATTTGCAGGTGAAAGCCTTCGCAAAGTGTTTTTGATTCAGCAGAACCTGCCTCAGATCGCCGGGGTGTCGCAGGAGGAGAAAGAGTTCTTTGTCCGGCTGGCATCGCGTTGCAGGAAAAGTTTTCCGAGGATGGCGGTATCGTGTCTGGACAGGGCGCAGATGCTGATTGACAGGAACGTGAACCAGAAGAGTCTTTTCACCGACCTTGTCGGGCGGTTGTATTTGAGTTTCTGACAATAATATTGAATACGTATGGAAAATATTGATAACGAGACAATAAAATTTGACTGTAACCGTGGCTGCACAATCTCCCAGGATCAGGAGACCGGGGAATATGACTGCAATTACCGTCAGGGTTGCTGTAAACTCAAGGATTACGACTGGCTTCACGGCATCCGGCAGGAGCAGTACAAAGATCTTTTCGAGGTGCGCTTCAAGAACACCAGAAAGGGGATTTACGTCAACGCTTCCGGACAGGGGATCAAGGCCGGGGATCTGGTCATAGTCGAGGCCATGAATGGTCATGACCTTGGAATCGTCACTTTGGAAGGCCCGATTGTGGGACGTCAGATGAAGTGTAAGGGTGTTGATCCTGAGACAACACAGTTGAAAAAGATCTACCGCAAGGCCAAGCCTTTCGACATCGCCAAATGGCAGGAAGCCATAGCCCGTGAGCAGGACACCATGATTCAGGCGCGCAGGATCGCCGCCGAGCTTGGTCTGGACATGAAGATCGGAGACGTGGAGTTTCAGGGTGACGGCACAAAGGCCATTTTCTATTACATCGCCGACGGGCGTGTGGATTTCCGCCAACTGATCAAGGTCTATGCGGAGGAATTCCGCATCAGGATCGAGATGAAGCAGATCGGAGCACGTCAGGAGGCCGGCCTGATCGGTGGCCTCGGAGTATGCGGACGGGAATTGTGCTGCGCCAATTTCATTACGAATTTCCAGTCGATCTCCACTTCGGCGGCCCGTACGCAGGACCTGTCCCTGAATCCGCAGAAGCTGGCTGGTCAGTGCGGCAAACTGAAATGCTGCCTGAATTATGAGGTCGCCAACTATATGGACGCCCAGTCCCGTATTCCTAAGGTTACGGAACCGCTTGAATTCCAGGATGGCCTGGCCTATCTGGCCAAGACTGACATCCTTCAGGAGATAATGTATTTCACTTACGAGAAGGGCTCTCTCTCGAATCTCTATCCGGTGGCCGCTTCGGAGGTTGCGCAGATCATAATGATGAACCGTAATGGCCAGAAGCCGGAGTCTTTGAAGAGCGAACCGGAACCTGTCGGCCCTCAGTTCGTCTCGGCCGTCGGTGATGACAGCATCACAAGGTTCGACAAGCCTAAGAAAAACAAGAACAAGAACCGTAGCAAGAACAAGGTTAAGCCGGTCGCTGACCAGGCCGCCCGGACTGCCGCTCCGGCGGATAACGCCGAGGCACCGTCCAAGCCAAGATCTGAAGGCGGTAATTTCAGAGGCCGGAACAATGGCCCTCGTCGGAACGGAGGGAGCGGACGCCCTCAGCAGCAACGTCCCCGTGGCGACAGAAAGCCTGAACAGAAGCCTGTAAAGACTGATGAGTAAAGGTTTTCTTACACTTGTCTTGATGATGGCCATGGTGTCATGCGCGCGTCCTTCCTCCTACGAGCCGTTTGTGGTCAGGGAGAAGGCCGAGTATGGCGACACCTACATATTCAATTTGGATCTTTCTGACTCGACCGTGTCCTACGGATTGGATTTCTACACAAGGTTGGAGCGTCCGGCGTTCGGGACTTTTCCGGCTGACAGCATCTCGCTTGATCTGAGGTGGATTTCTCCATCGGATTCGCTCATCCTGTCGGACACTACATTCATCCGGGTTGCCCAGCCGGTGGACTCATCGTACTATTCGAGGGATTTTATAACTGACTATAAGCCTGTTCTGAATCTGCCGGAGCATGGAATGTGGCGTCTCAAGGCACGGGTGTTGAATGATTCGGAGGCGATACGTGGATTGGGTGTGATATTCACAAGAAAGGAGAATGGGACACGATAAACTTAGAAAATTCGCGGAGAACGAAACTTTCTCCTGCCTTCTTCAACCAGAGGCATCCTCGGTGCTGGATAAGGTCGAAGGCAGCAACAGCTTGATACTCAGAGAGCATCCGATCAAGGGACATTGGAACGAGAGGATGTTCGCCACCGCGCAGCCTATAGTTCTGGAGCTTGGCTGTGGGAAAGGGGAGTACACGATTGATTTGTCCCGCCGGGAACCGTCGCTCAATTACATAGGAGTCGATATCAAGGGCGCGCGTCTTTGGAAAGGTGCGAAGTTCGCCACGGAGAACAAACTACCTAATGTGGCTTTCCTGCGCACCAGAATCGAGTTCATCGAGGCCTTCTTCGCTCCCGATGAGGTTTCGGAAATATGGCTGACGTTCTCCGACCCTCAAATGAAGAGCGAGAACTGCCGCCTGACGAGTCCGCTTTTCCTTGAGCGCTACCGCAAGTTCCTGAAAAAGGGCGGAATAGTCCACCTCAAGACTGACAGCCGCTTTCTTTATGAATATTCCAAAGCGGTGGCCGAGCAGAACGGCCTGAGGATTCTGGCAAGCACCAATGACCTTTACGGGACAGGCAGACAGGATTTGTCTGATTGTGCGTTACGTTCTGTCGCTGGTGAATCCGCCATCGATGCCTTGTTCGAGGTGCAGACTTTCTACGAGAGGATGTTCACAGCCCAGGGCTACAAGATCACCTATCTGAGTTTCGTGATAGACCACGACGGCCCGTACATCCACCCCGAGTTCGATTCCGACTACTGGCGATCCGTTGAAGGTCCCCGCCACTTCTCACATCAGCCGGAAAAGAAACGGTAACCGCGGTCACTAAGCCATCTGGTCACTGAGCTTGTCGAAGTGACCAGATGGATGATGCTTCGGCAGGTTCGGTGACCGTCGCGGAGAGAAATTTAAACCTCCCTCCAGATGTAAACCTTGTCTCCGCGCCGGATCTTTTTTCCACCCGGTGTGCGGATGTCATCCGGGAATATTATAGGAATGGAACAAAGTGTCCCTTTCCCCGCCTCGTCTGTTGGCTTGAGATCGACCCGTATCTCGCTGACATTCTGCTCGATGACGCCGGTTGTCTCACCGATGATGAGAATGTCGTCACCTTTCCGCAAGGCCTCCGACTCCACCAGTACCTCCGCCACCGAGATCCTGTCGAACCAGTTGGTGATCTTTCCGCAGTAGATCTTCTTACGGGTGGCGTGGCTGCCATAGACATCGCTCCATTCTCCGAGTCTGGCACCTTGATAGTACCCGTCCCAGAACCCTCTGTTGAAGACTTCTGACAGTTCCTCCTTCAAAGAGGCCGCCAGTTCCGGAGTGTAGCGTCCCTCGCAGACAGCGTCAGCCGCGCGGCGGTAGCACTCCGCCGTCTTTTTGACATATTCAGCGCTCCTTGCCCGTCCCTCGATCTTGAACACCTTCACGCCCGCGTCGATGATCTTGTCCATAAACTCAATGGTGCACAGGTCCTTGGGCGACATGATGTACTTGTTGTCGATGTTCAGTTTCGTGCCGGTCTCCAGGTCCGTGACCTCGTAGCCCCTGCGGCAAAGCTGGTAGCAAGCCCCTCTGTTGGCCGAAGCCCCGTAGGTCTGGAGGCTCAGGTAACACTTCCCCGAAACCGCCATGCAGAGAGCTCCGTGGGCGAACATCTCGATCCGCACAAGATTACCGGAAGGACCTTTGATGCCCTCGTTCACGATCGCTTGATGGATTTCCTTTACCTGATGCAGGTTGAGTTCCCTCGCCAGCACGATCACGTCGGCGAACTGTGAATAGAACCGCAGCGCCTCGACATTCGACACGTTGAGCTGGGTCGAGATGTGCACCTCCAGCCCGATCTTCCGGTAATATGTGATCGCCGCCATGTCCGAGGCGATGATGGCGTTCACTCCCGCCGCCTTGGCAGCGTCCAGTGCCTCCCGCATAGGAGCCAGATCTTCCCCGTAAAGAACGATATTCAGAGTCATATAGGTCTTGACTCCATATTCCCGGCATATTTCCACAATCCTCGGCAGATCGTCCGGCGTGAAGTTGTTCGCCGAATGCGAGCGCATATTCAGGTTGCCAACCCCGAAATAGACGGAGTCCGCCCCGCCTTGTATCGCGGCGTGCAGGCATTCGAAATTGCCGGCCGGCGACATTATCTCAAGTTCCTTCTTGTCCATTGTCTCTGAATATTATTCCTCAAAATTAGTCCATAAAATCGCCAATCCCAAATTTCCGATTGGCTTTTGTTCAAAACAGCGTTCAAATTCAGATATTTTCACTAATATTGCAGATTGTGGCGGACAAATTCCGTGACACAATGACACTATGCGACTTAAAATAACCCTTGAATATTTCACCTCTCCGGGAGAGGAACTGATTCTGGTTCTCTCCGACGGGAAATCAATAGCGATGGAATATGTTGCCGGAGGACGCTGGGAGGCTTCTTTGGAGATGCCTTCCAAGGCTGCGGAGCTTGAATATTCATTTGAACTTCATCGTGACGGGCAGTGTGTGCGCCGCGAGTGGGGGCGCCATTCGGTCCCTGAGCCTGTGGTTCGACAGGGCTCACCAACCATCGAAGGGACCGGCGCTTCGACATGCTCAGCGACCGATGTCTTGGAAATCCGTGACCGCTGGCAGGACCGTCCCGAGGATTCCCCGTTCTGGACCAAAGCCTTCACCGATGTGATATTCAAAAGAAAGCAAACTTCGCCAAAGCGTTCCGGCAATGTGGTCTTCACCGTTCCGTGTGCCAGAATCCGCAAGAACGAGACCTTGGCGATCACCGGCAGCGGCAAGATGTTCGGAGACTGGAAGAAGTTCGTCCAGTTGAAACCGACCGACGCTCCGCTTTGGAGCGTGACGTTGAATGTCAAGGAGCCTTTTGAGTACAAGTTTGTCATTCTCGACGCGAAGACCGGAACTCCAAAGATCTGGGAATCCGGCACGAATCATCTTTTCACCGAGGTCCCGGCCAACTGTGATTTACTGGAAATAAGGGATATCGTCCCTGAGTTCGAGACCGTTCCTTGGCGCGGGGCCGGCACGGCGATCCCTGTGTTCTCCCTCCGCAGCGAGACAAGCTTCGGCGTGGGCGAGTTCAAGGATCTCAAGAAACTGGTTGACTGGGCCGCGCTCACAGGCCAGGGCATCATCCAGCTCCTGCCGATCAACGACACCACGATGACAGGAACATGGACGGATTCCTACCCTTACAACGCCAACTCGACATTCGCCTTGCATCCGCAGTTCATACATCTGCCTGACGCCGGGGTCAAGGCCGACAAGGGATATAAAGTCCTCCAAAAAGAGCTCAATGCACTTCCTGTCGTTGATTATGAAAGGGTTAACAAAGAAAAGAATCGCCTTTTGAAAGAAGCCTTCGAGGCTGGCGGACAGGAGGTCATGTCTGGAGCGGCCTACAAGAAATTCTATTCCGCCAACAAGGACTGGCTCGTTCCTTACGCCGCTTTCTGTACGCTCAGGGACATCAACGGTACGCCGGAGTTCGGGAAATGGAAATCCCTTTCTGAATATTCAGAAACCAAGGTCAAGTCATTCTGTCGCAGGCACAAGAGCGATACGGATTTCTACTGCTACGTCCAGTTCTGCCTTGACGCTCAATTGAAGGAGGCTGTTGAATATGCCCACTCGAAGGGCGTGGCCATCAAGGGCGACCTTCCGATCGGAATCAGCCGCACGAGTGTGGACGCCTGGCAATTCCCGCATCTGTTCAACCTTGACTCTCAGGCCGGGGCACCGCCTGACGCTTTCGCTGCCGATGGCCAGAACTGGGGTCTTCCGACCTACAACTGGGAAGAGATGGCCAAGGATGGCTACGCCTGGTGGAAAGCAAGGCTCAAAAAGATGAGTGAGTATTTCGACGCGTTCCGGATTGATCATATTCTTGGATTTTTCCGCATCTGGGAGATTCCGATGGGAGTCAAATCGGGATTGCTGGGACATTTCAACCCTGCGCTCCCGTACTCCGCCGATGAACTCCGTGGTCGTGGGTTCAATCCTGACTCTCAACTGTTTGTGCCGGATCCGCATCGTGATGGATGGTATCATCCGCGCATCGCCTCGCAGAACACCGAGGACTATCAGAGGTTGAATGATTCTTTGAAGAATGCCTACAACGATCTCTACAACGATTTCTTCTATCATCGGCACAACGGTTTCTGGAAAGAATGCGCGATGAGGAAACTGCCGGCGCTTCTGGACTCCACCGGAATGCTGGCCTGCGGAGAGGATCTGGGCATGATTCCGGCCTGTGTTCCGGAAGTGATGAAGGAACTGCACATCCTTTCGCTTGAGATCCAGAGGATGCCGAAGTCTCCTCAGAAGACATTTGACGAGCCGTGGACATATCCTTATCTGTCAGTCTGCGCGACCGGCACGCACGACACATCCACTTTGCGTGGCTGGTGGGAGGAGGACCGAACGATGTCCGAGCGTTTCTTCCATGAGATTCTTCACTGCGATGGGACGGCTCCGTACTTCTGCGAACCGTGGATCTGTGAACGGATTGTAAACCAGCATCTGAACTCGCCTTCGATGCTGTGTGTCCTCCCGCTTCAGGACTGGATGTCCATCGACGGTGAGGTCCGTTACCAGGGCAAGCCGGAGGATGAGCGGATCAACATCCCGGCCATTCCCCGCCACTACTGGCGCTGGAGAATGCACATCACCCTTGAGGATCTCCTCACCAGAGCAGACTTCAACCGCACCCTCCATGACCTCATCTCTGATTCCGGACGAGGTTAATTCCCCGCCAATCATGATTTTCGCTCGGTTTCCGAAAAATAGTAGGCAACTATTTTTCGGGAATCAACATTTTTTGTATCTTTGCCGAAAAATAAGGCGTTATGAAGATCATAGGAAGGCAAGCGGAAATTAAGGAAC
>ERZ1032445.288-NODE-288-length-13255-cov-39.071515_pt1 | contig 13255 bp, 6 predicted proteins | sample MGYA00518161_ERZ1032445 | MGnify/ENA primary metagenome ERZ1032445 (study PRJEB33719, sample SAMN04261326) | wastewater metagenome | biome: periurban shantytown; feature: human; material: feces | host: Homo sapiens | place: Peru: Lima | collected 2013-01-24 ...
TCTGCCCTTTACCTTTGCTTTACCCTTCGGCCAGCGATTTTCAATTCCGCTACGCGTCGGTGACCGTTGGTTCAGGGCGTGTGGAGCAAACTTCCGAAAGTTCAATTAACTTACATTCATCGTACATATTTTTCATCGTACAAAACATACAAGATAGGCAGACGTTCTTATGATAAGGAGATTGTTGACTGGTTTAGTTTTTATGCTTTTTGTTGGCACGGCATCAGCACAATATCGTGTCGACCGACTCATTACGGCCGGACGAAGTGCGCTTTATTATGAAGACTATGTACTCTCCATCAAGTACTTCAACCTTGCCATTGGCGCCAAACCTTATCTCTACGAGCCTTGGTATTACAGAAGTGTGGCGAAGTTCAACCTCGACGATTTCGTGGGGGCGGAGGGCGACGCCAATGAGGCTTTGAAACTCAATCCCTACATTAATGATATTTACGACCTGCGTGCGATTACCCGCATCCGACAGGGACGTTACGACGAGGCCATTTCCGACTATGATGCAGCTATCCGTTTAGAGCCCCGCAACCGCAACTATTGGTTCAACCGAGCCCTTTGCAAGATGGAGGACGGCAAGTATGACGACGCCCTCGCTCAGCTCGATTCCATCATCACCCGATGGGACAAGTTCTCGAAGGCCTATTCGCTCAAAGCCGAGGTCTATCTGCAGAAAAAGGACACGCTCAACGCCGAGAAATGGCTCGACAAGAGTCTGGTGCTCGACCCTTACGATGGCGAGGCCTGGACTACGCGTGCCTATGTGGCATTGGCGCGCAAGGAATGGAAGACTGCCGACGAGGCGCTTACCAAGTCTTTGCACTTCAAGCCCAACAACGTGAACAGTTACATCAACCGCGCCCTGGCACGCATCAACATCAACAACCTCCGAGGAGCGATGAGCGATTACGACAACGCCCTCGACATAGACCCCAACAACTTCCTGGCCCACTACAACCGTGGACTGATGCGCGTGCAGTTGGGTGACAACAACCGGGCCATCGAAGATTTCGACTTCGTCATCAAAATGGAGCCCAAGAACTTCATGGCCATCTTCAACCGAGCCTTGCTTCACGATAAGGTGGGCGACCTGAGGGCGGCTATCCGCGACTACACGACGGTCATCAACCAGTTCCCCAACTTCTGGACGGGTCTGTCGTATCGTGCAGGCTGTTACCGTCGGTTGGGAATGACAGCCAAGGCCGAGCTCGACGAGTTCCGCATCTTCAAGGCTCAGATGAACAAGCACTTAGGCATTCAACCCCGATGGAGCGCGAAGACCAAGAGGGCCATGCGCAAGCGTTCGGAGATAGACCCCAACAAGTACGCCTCGCTCGTGGTCGAAGATGCGCCCAAGTACGAGCATGAGTACAAGAGCGAGTATCGTGGAAAGGTGCAGAACCGTGTGGTCGAAGCCGGCTATCTGCCTATGTATCAGCTGTCTTACTTCCCCAACAACAAGAGTCTGAGCACCATTCAGGCTTACGACAAGGAGGTGGACGCCTTCAACATGACCCTCGACAAGAAAGCCAAGCACAAGCTCTACATCGTGTGCAGCAAGGACCAGCTCAACGAGGCCGAGTCGATGGAGCTCTTCGCCATGATCGATCGCCTGTCGGCCGAGCTCAGCGTGGCAAAGAGCGACGCCGAGAAAACCCACCTGCTGTTGCTCCGTGCCGTGGCCCATTCCGTGTTGCGCGATTTCGAGGCGGCCATAGCCGACTTTACCGAGTACGTGGGTCTTGGAGGCAAGAGCTCCATAGCCTACTGGCAACGTGCCGTCTGTCAGACCGAGCTCGACGAGTTCAACCTCTCCGAGGGCAAGGGCATTACCAATCTCCATTCTGCCGAGGCCGACTTCAGCGACGCCATCCGTCAGAACGGCAACAACGCCTATGTGTATTACAACCGTGGCAACCTGCATGCAGGGCGCAACGAGCTGTCCAAGGCCATCGACGACTATTCCATTGCCATTCGTATAGACTCCAAGCTTGCCGAGGCTTACTACAACCGAGGCATTGCCCGTTCGAAGTCTGGCAACAAGCAAGCCGCCATCCAGGATCTTTCCAAGGCTGGCGAGCTGGGACTCTACGATGCTTACGCCGTCATCAAGCGACTCAACAAGCAGAAGTAGGGGAGTTATAGAAAACTTAAAAAATAAGAATCACATTTATAAATATATATGGTTATTTATTACTTAAAGAAAGCAAAAGCATGGTGCACGCTGGCCATCCTTTCAGCCAGCCTACTGGCTCCCATGCAGACGAAGGCCCAGCGAGTGGCTGTCAAGACCAATGCCCTCTACTGGGCGGCCTCTACTCCCAACCTCGGAGCAGAGTTCAGGGTCAATCGCCACGTCACCTTCAATTTCGAGGCAGCTTACAACCGCATCAAGGTCTTTAACATCGACACCCGTGGCGCCATGATCACGCCAGAGGTGCGTTACTGGTTCAGCGCCCGTCCGCAGACAGGTCATTTTGTCGGAATTGCCGGCATAGGCTGCCACTACAACTACGAGCGTGGGGGCAATCGCCATAAGGGCGACCTCTATGGTGGAGGCCTTACCTACGGCTATAGTTTCGTGCTGTCGCGACGATGGAGTCTTGAGACGACCCTTGGAGTGGGAATGGCTCACGTGCAGGAGATGAGTTGGGACAAGGACGAGTATGAGCCCGGCGAGGCCAATGTGAAAGGGTGGCGACCTATCCCCATCAAGGCTGGTGTAACCTTCGTGTATCTGATTAAGTAAAAAGCACAATTCCCCTGGAAGCCACACACATACGAAGGCTTTTCACGTGTATAGTTCTCTTTTTTATCAGCATAAGATTTCACAAAAATTTATCAGCATAAGGTTTCACAAAATTTTATCAGCATAAGATTTCACAAAAACGTATTTGCAAAACGTATGCATGAACATACTTATATATACATACAAAAAATAAGATAAGAATGCAATTTATGACTACTCATAACTTATTATTCATGAAGCCTCTTCGCTCCATTACTTTTCTTGTCGCCCTCTTCTTGCTCACCGTGTCGGACGTCTCCGCACAGGAGGTGATGCGAGTGCTGGGTACGGTAGTTGTCAAGTCGGACGGCTCACCCTGTATCGGTGTCAACGTCTCCGACGCCTCCACACGCCGTGTGCTTGCCATGACCGATGTCGACGGAACCTTTGCCGTCAACGTGCGTTCCAATGCCCGTCTGCGTTTCTCCATGGTGGGTATGAAGACCAAGGAAGTGGACGTGAAGGGCAAGTCGCGACTGCGCGTGGTGCTCGAAGAGGAGAGTGTCTCGCTCAAGGAGGTGACCATCTCGCAGAAGCGCATTACCGACAAGATCCTGCCCGAGCCAACCGACATCGAGGTCAGAGGCAACTATTTCCATGTGAAGACCCGTGTGCGTGTGCCCCGCGAGATGTTCTCGCACAACACCCGACTCGTGGTTCAGCCCGTGCTCAACAACGCCACCCGCAAGCAGGTGACCCTCATGAAACCGATGGTGTACGACGCACGCGAGTATAACGAGACGCAGGACCGACTCTACAGCTTCGACCTCAACGACTCGCTTGCCGGCGACCCTCTGGCACGCTACATCACCGTGAAGAGCGAGCAGACACGTGAGAAAGGCCGCACCAACGACATCATAGGCTACAACGACTCCATCTACGTGGAGCACGTGAAGGACGACTTCTCCTGCGACGTCTATATGGCCATCGAGAACTACAACCGCATCCTCTACCGCGACACCACCATCATTGCCCGTGGAACCGTCAACCCCCTGCGCTTCCTCGACTACAGCTTTGCCGCCCACGAACTTACCGACTCAGCCTACTTCCCTAAGAAGGAGGTGCAGCTTCGCGACAGTCAGGGCAAGGTGAACCTCCGTTTCCCCGTGGGCAAGGCCGTCTTCGACAGCAGCGACCCGCAGAACGCCTCCGAGATCGACAAGCTCCGTCGGCAGATAGAGACCATTTCCCAGTCGAAGGGCGCCTCGCTCAGCTCGCTCGAGCTCCGAGGTCAGTCGTCGCCTGAGGGACGCTACTCCCGCAACATGAGTCTGGCCAAGATGCGTATGGACTACGCCCTCGGCTTCCTGAAACGCACCCTTCCTGCCGACATGACCCAGGGAATGACCTTCACATCCGACGCCACGGTGGCTCCCTGGTCGTGTGTGGCCGAGATACTCCGCAAGGACACCCTTGCCAGCGAGGCCGACAGGGTAGAGGCCATCCTGGCTGCTCATCCTGGCAATATCGAGGCTCAGGGCAGAGCCATCCAGCACCTGCCTTTCTATCACAAGATCATCGCCACCCGCTGTCTGCCCCAGTTGCGCCGTGTGGACTACACCCTGCACTACAACGTTTACCGCACCCTCACCATCGACGAGATTGCTCAGCTCTACGCCCAGGACTACAGCCAGTTGTCGAAGTATGAGTTCTTCAAGCTCTACCGTGCCGAGGCCGACACAGCGAAGCGCGTCGCCATGATGCGCCAGGCACTCGAGGTGTACCCCTCGTTCATGGCAGCAGCCAACGACCTCTCTGTGCAGCTCATCAACCATCGCCAGTACGACGCCTCCCTGTTGCGCCCCTTCGCCGGAGCGGGTGCCCCTCAGGAAGTCAACGTCAACCAGCTCATCACCCTGCTCAACGAGGGCCTTTATGCCTCTGCCGACTCCGTGGCCCATTTCGTCAACGACAACGAGTCGACCCACACCATGCTGGCCGTCAACGCCGTTCTCAACAGCCGTTACGATGCCAAAAACTACGCCGCCATCGCCAAGACCGGCAAGCGCAACGAGGTAGTGATGCTACTTGCCATGAAACTCGACGACGCAGCCCTGCGCATGAGCCGTCAGTTGCCCGACAACGAGGCTGTGAGCCACTATCTCCGTGCCATCTGTCTGAACCGTACCAACGACCCCACCGAGGCCTACGAGGAGCTGAAACGAGCCTTCGCCATGGACGCCTCGCTCAAGGAAATCGCCAAGACCGACGGCGACGTGACCGACCTCCTGTCTACGGATAAACAACAATAAACACACACACAGATCATCATGAAAAGAAAAGATTTCATCCTCATAAGCGCCCTCATCATGGCGGGCGCACCCCTCACCGGTAAGGCGCAGCTCTCGAAGAGCGCTCTCGACTATATGTTGCAGCGCCCACAGGTCACCAAGTCGTACAAGGACAAGAAGTTCATGGACCATCTGTTCATGGATTTCGGTTTCGGAGGCAATCTCATGGGCCGCCACAACGTCAAGCTGGGTCCCATCGCCGAGATGGGCTTGGGCGACTGGATCTCGCCCGAACACGGAGTAAGGCTCAACTTCTATGGCGGAGCCTACAAGATCAGCGGCAAGGAGACGAAATACGCCTCCGTGGGCCTCGACTATCTGCTCAACATCACCGCCATCGCCCAGCCCGGCACTCACTACAGCCAGCATCCCTTCGAGGTGTACGGCATTGCCGGCGTCGACCTGTCGTATTCGCGTGAGAACAAGCACAACGACCACGGCTTCGGCGCTCACATGGGTCTGCGCGGACAGTATGCTTTCTCGCCCATCACCTACGTCTATGCAGAGACACGTGTGGGCGTGACGCAGGACAACGTGTCGCAGGTGCAGACCTGGCGCAATCTTCGCCCTATGGCAAGCCTCACCATGGGTCTGGGCGTCCGTATGCCCGACGTGCGCAGGGGCAACATGCGTTCCTATTTCTCCACGCCCCACAGCTTTGCCGACGGACTTTTTGCCGGCGTGCAGGCAGGACCCCTGTTCCTGGGCAGCGCCCACGTCAGCGACTGGCACGACAACACGGGCATGAGCGTGGCTGTGTCGCTCGGCAAGTGGATCGACCCCTGCAACGCACTTCGTCTGAACCTCAACACCACCACCTTCATGCAGAACGACGCGACTCGTATGCGTGCCATAGGTGCCCGTCTCGACTATATGCTCAATCTGCACAATGCCTTCGGCGGACTCAAGCCCGAGCGACGCTTCTGGGTCAACGCCCTGGCGGGAATCGGCTTCAACTACTCGCGCGACTGGTACACCGAGTCGCGCTACAGTCTGAACGTAGGAGCCGGTCTGCAGGCCAATGTCCGCCTCTCGCGCGACATCGACTTCGTGCTCGAGCCACGTTTCGACCTCTACAACAGCCGTTGGGCGCCCAATGCCTATACGGTCGACAAGCTCGACGTGACCAGCTCGCTCATGGCAGGATTCGTCTACACCTATCACGAGGAAATGTCGCGTAAGGCCCATCAGGCAGAGGACAACATGAAGATGCGACGCAACAGCTTCTCCCTCACGGGAGGTATGGCGGTGCGCCTCTTCCAGTACGACGAGTGGAAGCGCTACATGCCTGTGGCACGCATCAGCTACACCCACTGGTCGGCTCCGATGGCAGGCTTCCGCTACAGTTTCCAGGGCATGTTCGGACGCCCCATCAATGAGCGCTACTACGGTGCGGCAACGGGCGGTTTCGACTGGATGACCGACCTCACGGCCGTCAGCTATGGTTGCGACAACTCGCGTGTGCTCTCCCTGCGCTCCGTGCTGGGCTTCAATCTTGGTGCCGACCACTCCGAGTACACCCGTCTCAACTCCGACCTTCATGCCGGCGGGCAGCTTGCCCTGCGCCTCTCGTCGCACGTCAACCTGCTGGGCGAGGCACAGTTGGGCTATGAGTTCACCTCGCGCTACAAGGGCTATCGTTCGCATCGTCTGCAGCCCCAGGTGCAGTTGGGTGTGGAGTACAACGTGCAGCGCAGCTCCCGCAACAAGGACCTCGACGAGGCTCCATCCCGCAGAAATTACGTCTTCCTGAGTGCCGGAACGGGTGTCTATACAGGCAACATGGGCGACGGAGGAAGCATCGGTCGCCGTCTCACTCTTCCCACCGACATCGGTTATGGCCATTGGTTCAGCTCTCTGAGCGGCATCCAGGTGGCTTTGGGCAACACCCTCGTGCCTTCGCCCAACCTGGGCAGCAAGACGCTCACAGCCCTTCGTGCCGACTACATGATGAACCTGAAGAGTGCCGTTACGGGCGAGCCTTCCGACGACGAACTGGTGCAGTTCACGGGTCTGCTGGGTGCCCAGGTGGCAGTAAGCACCAAGGAGCACCGCACGCCCAACTATGCTCCGGGTCTTCATGCTGCCATGCAGGCTGGTCTGCGCGTGTCGCCTCGTGTGGAACTGTATCTTGAACCTTCCGCCACGCTTTCTACCAAGAATCTCGAGGCGCCCCACTGGTGCAATCCTGCCGAGGTGGAACTGCGTCTCAGCGTGGGTTCGAAATACCATTTCTAATGACTTCAAGTTTAGCGTGTTCAGAGTTATAAACTCAAGTTTTATCCCACACGCCCTGAAGGGGCAGAAGCTCCTAGCCCAGGGCAACGCCCTGGGTTATTTTATTCGCAAACCTGTCGCCCTGTAAGGGCAAAAGCTTTAAAACTCGTGGCAATTTATAAAGCTTTTGCCCTTACAGGGCGCCTTGCAGATTGGCATTATACCCAGGGCGCTGCCCTGGGCTAAGAGCTTCTGCCCTTTCAGGGCGTGCTGCTTCTGGAACTTTTGGGCCTTCAGTCTGTACTTAAACCACTTGAGTTATAAAATTATAGAAGTTTTGCCATGCATAAACTTAGTTTTGCGTGTATGAAAACTAAGTTTTCTCCTGTAGGGGACATAATTTTGGACTGTCAGTGTCAGTGTCAGCGCTTCTGTCCATTTTCGCCTGTTGACGCAGGCAAAAATTTGGTGGTATCGAAAATAATTTGTAATTTTGTGAGCAAAATAAAAAACGATACATGGGGGTGAGAATATACAAGATTTCTGAGTATGAGCATGCGGCCGAGATCAGGCAGTTTGATGCACTTTGCCGAATCCTGAGCGAGTTGGAGACGCAGACGGGTGGGGAGTACGTGCTCGTGGGCAACTACAACATTGAGGGCGTGGAACTCGATGCGCTGCTCTTCACACCGCAGGCGGCATTGGTGATAGAGTTCAAGAACTGGGGCGGCAGCATCGTGGCAGGCGAGAACGGCCCCTGGACCAGCGACGGCAGGACGATAGCAGGTGGAGCCTACGGCAAAAGTCCCTTCGCACAGGCACGGCTCAACCGAAGCCGAACCGCCGCAGGACTGCGCAAATATCTCGGATGTGAGCGCCTCGAAGTGGGAGTGGTGGTCGTGTTCAGCCGGGATGCGGAGATCGACGCCTCGGGCCTCTCGGAGAGTGTAGGGAAGTGGCTCTCCGTGTGCGACAACCGCCACCTGGGAGCTGTCCTCAGCAGCAGAAGTCAGGGCGCACAGATCTTTACGGCCGAGCAGATGCGCGACATTCCCCGACGACTCAGGATAGAGGCCTACGATGTGCAGACGGCAGGCGAGGGGCTGGCAGGGCTGCACGTGGAGAGTGTGGCGACCGACCTCTTCGAACAGGTCGACCAGATACCCGCCGACATTGACATCCGTCTGCGCTACCGTCTGCTCAGCGAGGTTTTCCATCAGGCCGTGGAGGGAAAGTTGCAGCAGTCGAAGACCAAGTTTGCCGGCTTCTTCGCCAAGGTGGACTATCTGCTCACCGAGAACCGCGACAAGATGCGCGACGCCTCTCTCTCGGCTTCGGTCAACGCCTTCCGCATCCGCTTGCGCCGTCTTCAGAATGCGCCTCTTCAAGCTTTGAATGCCCCCCGAAACCCACAGAACGCTCCCGAAGCCGTACTCACCGATGAAGAGCTGCGCCAGTCTGTCGCCCACGACACAGCCGCCCTGTGCAAGTTTATCGCCCTCGTTTACGACATTCCCGTGCCTGCCAGTCTCGACCATCGTTTCCCCTATGTCGTGGCTTCCTATTACCGTCCGCTCTATCGCAAGGGCAGCGAGATGCGGGTCATCATCGACACCTGGGACGACACCCTCATCACAGCCACCGACAGCGAGACGGGCGAGTCGTGCCGCATCTACTATCGCAAGGCCGACAACCCGTATGCGCTGGGCGACCGAGCCTATCTGGCCGACATCCTGCTCAAGGGCGAGCAGCTCAACCTCATCCAGCCCCGTGAGGAGGCAGGCATCATCTATCCCGCCGTCATCATCTACAACCCCGACTATCTGATAGACGTCACCTCGCTGGCAGGATGCTTCTCCGAGCAGGAGACCGCCACCCCCTACGCCTACATGCTCAGGAAGCTGGCGCCCGCCTTCAGCAACGAGGCCATCATGCTGGGTAACTTTGCCGGACAGTTGCTCGACGAGGAGGTTTACCACGTAGACCGCCCCTACGAGAAGAGCATGGCCGACTTCTGCGCCCGCAATGCCGTGAGCCTCGCCGTGACGCCCCTCTCAGACCATTTCCGTGCCGATGCCGAACTGCAGCGCCAGCACATTCGCCGTGCCGTGCAGGGAGCCCTGGCCGAGGCCTCGTCGGTAGCCTTCAGGCGCGACGGCAAGAACACCATCCTGGAGCCTTCCTTCTTCTCGCCCACACTCGGACTGCAGGCCCGTATGGACTTCATTCAGAAAGACCTCACGCTCATGGTGGAGCAGAAATCGGGCAAGGCGTCCTATAAGTCGAGCCCCGAGACACCCCGCATTCGCCCCGACCACTATGTGCAGGCGTTGCTCTATCGTGCCATCTTCAGATACAACTACGGCGTGGCCTACAAGGACTTCCATTCCTACATGCTCTACTCGAAGTACGCCAACAGCCTGCTCGACATCGCCTCGGCGCCCGACCTGCTCTTCAAGGCGCTCAGGTTGCGCAACCAGGTGGCCTGGCTCGAACTGCTCCTCACGCGTGGCGGATTCCGCATTCTCGAGTCGCTCACCCCCGAGCTCGTATGTCCGGGCGAGAGCGGAACGTTGTGGGAACGCTACAAGCGGCCACAGCTGCAGGCGCTGCTCGACCTGGTGCGCACGGCCACACCCTTGGAGAAAGACTATTACTACCGCTTCCTCACCTTTGTGGAGAACGAGCAGATGCTCTCCAAGGTGGGCAACCGAACCAAGGAGGAGTCGGGATTCGCCTCGGTATGGAACTCCACACTCGACGAGCGGCGCAACGCCGGCAACATCTATTGCGACCTGCGCATGATGCCCCTCCGACAGGTCAAGGGAATGCCCATCGAGCGGGTGGAGTTCGCCTTCGCCGACGGACAGGACAAGGACGTGTCCAACTTCCGCAAGGGCGATATCGTCTTCTTCTATGCCTACAATCCCACCCTTGAGGGCGAGCCCAACGCCACACGCCACTATGTGTTCCGTGGGTCGATCGTCGACATTCACGAGGCGAGGGTAGAGGTGTCGCTCCGCAATCCGCAGACCCAGCGCGAGGTGTTCGATGGCGAGGTGTGGGCGATAGAGCATGACTTTATGGAATCGTCGTACCGTGCTCTTTATCAGGGCCTTCAACTCTTCCTCGAAGCCCGTCAGGAACGCAAGGACTTGCTCCTGTTGCAGCGCAAGCCGAGGGTCGACACCACGCTCACACTCCAGGGCGACTACGCCAGCCAGGGCAACACGGAGTTCAACGACCTGGTGCTGCGCGTGAAGCAGGCCCGGGACCTCTTCCTCATCATCGGACCTCCCGGCACGGGTAAGACCTCCTTCGGCATGGTCAACGTGCTGAAGGAACAGCTCATGGAGGAAGGCACGTCGGTACTGCTGCTCTCGTTCACCAACAGGGCTGTGGACGAGATGTGCAGCAAACTGGTAGGCGAGGGCATCGATTTCGTGCGCTTGGGCAGCGAGCTGGGCTGTCATGAGGCTTACCGCTCCCACCTGCTCGGCAAGCGGTCAGAGACGTGCCGCGACGGCCGTGAGATCGGGCAGATGATAGAGCGTTGCCGTGTGTTCTGCGGCACCACCACAGCCTTCAACAGTCAGATAGCCCTCCTGTCGATCAAGCATTTCGACCTGGCTATTGTCGACGAGGCCTCACAGATACTCGAGCCACAGATCGTAGGTCTGCTCTCGGCGAAGAATGCACGCACGGGCGAGCACGCCATCGCCAAGTTTGTGCTCATAGGCGACGAGAAACAGTTGCCAGCCGTCGTGCAGCAACAGGAGTCGGAGTCTGTGGTGCAGGAACCCAACCTGCGTGCCATCCACCTCACCGACTGTCGGCTCTCGCTCTTCGAGCGCCTCATCAGGGCTTATCGCTCCGAGGGTGTCAACAATGAGTACAGTTACATGCTCACCCGCCAGGGACGCATGCACCGCGAGATAGCCATCTTCCCCAACTATGCCTTCTATCAGAACAAGCTCATCCCCGTGCCCCTGCCTTATCAGGAGGAGCCCACGCCGCTCACCTCTGAGAGCCACGACGGGCTGGAGGCATTGCTCACCACCCGCCGCATCGCCTTCGTCACCTATCCCGAGCCACGACAGACAGGACTCGACCCATGGCAGCAGGAGACCTCCGACAAGGTGAATCTCATCGAGGCCAGGATGATTGCCGCCACGGTGCATCGCATCTACCTCATGGATCCAGAGGGCTTCGACAAAGACCGCACGGTGGGCATCATCGTGCCCTATCGCAATCAGATCTCCACCATACGCAACGAGATAGACAGCTACCACATCGAACCGCTCCACGACATCATGATCGACACCGTGGAGCGCTATCAGGGAAGCCAGTGCGAGAACATCATCTACGGCTTCACCATCAGGAAATACTATCAGTTGGGATTCCTCACCGGCAACCAGTATGTGGACCGTGCGTCGGGCGAAATCATCGACCGCAAGCTCAACGTGGCGATGACCCGTGCCATGAAACATCTCATCATGATCGGCAACGCCAGACTCCTGCGCGAGAACGTCATCTTCTTCAAGCTCATGGAGTTTGCCCGTAACAGGCAGAGCTATTTCGACATCTCGCCCAGCGACTATGTGAGCGGAAACTTTGTCGTTGGTTCTCTCGACTCGGCTGGTTCTGTCGGTTCGGCTGATTCTGTCGGTTCGCTCGGCTCTTGCGATGGACAGAGAAATGCGGGTTTCCCGCTCGTGGAATTATCATCTGATGAAACCTTTGACCGTACGTTTCGTACGGTCGTCGAAGAGCCCGTCAAGGGCGATGCGATGACCCGTTGGCCCCAGTATGTTCTGGGCAACGAGTTTGCCACCAACCAGGCGCTCATCGACTATGGCAGGAGCCATTTCGTGCAATCCAAAATCATTCAGACCGACCTCAAGGACACCTCGGGCAGAAACCGGATGCGCACCTTCACGCCCGCCGACCAGGTGCTCGTTTACTGTCACAACATGATGCCTGCCCACTATGCCTGCGCCAAGCTGATGTACGGCTCGGTTCGGGAGTGGGTGGAGGAGAGGCTCTCCTCCACCTCCCTGCGCACCATCTCGGTGCATTTGGGTTGCGGACCAGCCACCAATGCCCTGGCTTTCATGCAGGTTTTCGGCGACAGGATAGGATGTTTGGAGTACGAGGCAGTCGACATCTCGGAGAGCATGCATCAGATGGGCGAGCGGATGCTTCATGTCGCTTACGCCGACCGGGTGGTTTATCACAAGCTGAGCCATTTTGAGGAGTTGAATGACGATGATTGGAATGCTTTGTCCAGCGTTCCTACGGTCATCTTCTTCCATTTCTCGTACATCTTTGCGAAAATCGGTCCCCAGTCAGCCGAGAAGTTGGCTACACGCATCGCTTCCGTCATGGCTGCCCATCCTCTCAACAGATATGTTTTCTTCATCCAGCAAGCCGATGCCGACCGTTGTCTCAAGAGTTATCGTGTGTTCCGTAAGGCGCTCTCCGCCCGGGTTCATTTTTTGAAGGTGGGCTGCGCCTCGGCAGTATGGAATGCGGATGCTTCTCAGGTGCAGGCGGATGCTTCTCATGTGCAGGCGGATGTTTCTCATGTGCAGGCGGATGCCATTGCCTTTCCGTTCTCTTATGAGATTTGGGAGGGATAGTTTCCTGAGGAGCCCAGCGAACATACTGTTTGCTCAAGTTTCGCAAGTGGTTTATGTACGGGCTGAAGGCCCAAAAGCTCTTAGCCCAGAGCAATGGATACAAGCAGCACGCCCTGAAAGGGCAGAAGCTCTTAGCCCAGGGCAAAGGATAGCCAGCCACAGCAACGTCTTTGGCAGAGGACTCGCCCATCTGTACATTGTTCTTGTCCACCTGTTTCATCTTTCCATAGTCAACATATTGTCCGATTACAAGCAGCACGCCCTGAAAGGGCAGAAGCTCTTAGCCCAGGGCAGCGCCCTGGGTT
>ERZ1032445.293-NODE-293-length-13136-cov-8.715006_pt1 | contig 13136 bp, 9 predicted proteins | sample MGYA00518161_ERZ1032445 | MGnify/ENA primary metagenome ERZ1032445 (study PRJEB33719, sample SAMN04261326) | wastewater metagenome | biome: periurban shantytown; feature: human; material: feces | host: Homo sapiens | place: Peru: Lima | collected 2013-01-24 ...
TGGTGCTGGATGCCGGTGCGCAGATGCTGCATTATGACGTGATGGACGGCCACTTTGTGCCCAACATCAGCTTTGGCGTGCCGGTGCTGAAAAGCCTGCACAAGGGGATGCCCGCAGCATTCTACGATGTCCACCTGATGATCAGCCACCCGCTGCAGTATGCAGAGCCTTTCATCAAGGCGGGTGCCAGCCTGTACAACTTCCACCTCGAGTGCCAGGACGACATCCAGCAGACCATCGATGCGGTCAAGGCACTGGGCTGCAAGGTGGGCCTGACCATCAAGCCCGGTACTGCGCCGGAAGCGCTTGCCCCGTATCTCGACCAGCTGGATCTGGTGCTGGTGATGAGCGTGGAGCCCGGCTTCGGCGGGCAGAAGTTCATGCCCTCGGCGCTGGAAAAGCTGCGCTGGCTCAAGGAAGAGCGGGCAAAGCGGAGCGCCCGCTACCTGCTGGAAGTGGATGGCGGCGTGGATGACACCACCGCCCCCCTGTGTGTGGAGGCGGGTGCCGATATTCTGGTGGCGGGCAGTGCCGTGTTCGGCGCAGCCGACCCGGCTGCGGCGGTGCGCCGTCTGGCCGCCCTGTGAGAGGTGCCTTACCATGGATGAACGTTTGATCCAGCAGCAGGAGCTTGCAAAGACGGGGCGGTACTATCTGCACGTCTGCTTTATGACCATCCCGCTGCTCTGCATGGCCTGCTTCCTGTACGGTCTGCGGCCCCTGCTGCTCTGCGGCGCGGCGCTGCTCACCGGCAATCTGTGTGACCGCCTGGTCTCCCTGCTGCGCCGCCGCGTGTATCGGGCCGGGGATTTCTCCAACGAGAGCTTTGCCCTCATCATCGCCCTGCTCATGCCCGCCACGGTGGACTGGTATGTGGTCATTATGGCGGTGCTGGCCGGTGTCCTCATCGGCAAGGAGGTGTTTGGCGGCTACGGCAGCTATCCCTTCAACCCCGCTGCTGTGGGTTACGCCGTGGCGGCGGTGTCCTGGCCGGAGCAGGTGTTCCGCTACCCCCAGCCCTATATCAACATCCCCCTGTGGGATGCCACCGGCGTGCCGGTGTCCAGCACCATCTCGGATACCCTGCGCAGCGGCGGCAGCCTGAACATCGGCGCCATTTCGCTTGTGCTGGGCGAGTACGCCGCCCCCATGGGCACGGGTGCCGCCCTCATCCTTCTGGCCTGCGGGCTTTTCCTCTGGCTGCAGAAGGATGTCCGTCTGAGCGCTTCTGTCAGCTTTGTGGTCACCTGTGCCCTCATCGCCTTCCTTTTCCCCCGTCAGGTGGGAGTGAACGGCGTGGACATCGCCCTGCGCCTGCAGTGCGTGCGGGACGAGCTGCTGACCGGTGCTATGCTGTTCAGCGCGGTGTTCCTGCTCAACGAGCCCTACACCTGCGCCCATCACCATCTGGGCCGCATCCTGTACGGTGTGCTGGTGGGTGCGATCACCATGGGCTTCCGGTATTACGGCGTGTATGAGACGGGTGTTTGCTTTGCCCTGCTCACGGTCAACAGCATTTCCGGCTGGATGGACCGCACCGAGAGCCGCCTGTATCAGCTGATGCACCGCCCTGCGGCCGGAAAGGAGGGTGCTGAATGAAACGCTCCATTGCAGAACTGATCACCCGCGATCCGGAGAAGTTTGCCCACCATGACCGGGTGTTCAAAAACAACCCCGTTGTCATGCAGGGCATGGGTCTGGCTCCGCTGGTGGTGCTTGCCACCACAGGCAAAAATGCTTTGATGCTGGCCGTGGCTGTGGCTCTGCTGCTCACGCCTTCCCGGATGCTGGCCTGCCTGGTCAGCCGCCTGTTCCCCCTGCGGGACGAGCAGCCCGCCCCGGAAGAGCTGGAGAAAAAGCTGCTGCCCCGGGCGCTGGTGTACAGCGGCAGTGCGGCGGTGGTCTACCTTGCTGCTTATCCCATCCTGAACGCCGTGTTCGGCACCGACCTGCTGATGCTGGGCATCTACCTGCCCATGCTGGTGGTGGAGCCCCTGCTGACCTACCGCTTTGGCCGTGTGCAGGAAACCATGCGCAAGGCTGTCTCCAAGGGTCTGCGCATCACGGTGGGCTACGCGCTCATCCTGTTCATCGTGGGCTGCCTGCGGGAGTGGCTGGCACTGGGCAGTGTGTTTGGGATCCAGCTCAGCCGCTCTGTCCTGCCCATGGCATCCATGCCGGCAGGCGGCTTCATCGTGCTGGGTGTGGTGTGTGCCGTCTGGCGCGCGCTGGCCCGCAAACACAAGGAATACCTGAAAACTGAGGCGCGCGGCACTCTGGCTGCGCACCCCCGGAAGGAGGTGCAGGATCAGTGAGTGCTGTGATGAATACCATCGGTGTGGCCTTTGCCTACGCCGTGCTGGCCCTGTTTGCCCAGAACGCTATCTTTACCCGTGGTCTGGGCGTGTCGCGCCTGATCCAGCTGGTGGGTGACGAGCGCACCAGCAGCTGGTGGTTTGCCCTGCTGCTCTGTGTTACCCAGACGCTGGTGGCCCCACTGGCGTATTTTGCGGGCAGCCAGATCGTGGATCTGCCCTACCGTGCCCAGCTCCGCCCGCTGCTCTACCTGGCCTGTGTGGCGGTGGTCTGCATCTTTGAACACGCCATCCTGCGGGCGGTCAAGGGCCCCCGCAGCGGCCTGCTTATCCGCATCCTGCCCATTGCCGCCGTGAACAGCGGCGTGCTGGGCACCGTGCTGGTGGAGCGCACCCAGAGCTTTACGCTGGCGCAGTCCATCGGCTTTGGCTTGGGCAGCGGCCTGGGCTACCTGCTGGCTGTGATGCTGGTGACCGAGGCGGGCAACCGCCTGCGCAGCAAGGCCATCCCCGAAGCATTCCGCGGCCTGCCCATCACCCTGATCTATATCGGTGTGCTGGCGCTGGCCATCTACGGCTTTACCGGCCATTCCGTGATCCTGTAAGTTGACCCCAAGGAGGGTGGTTGATTATGGCAAGATATCCCAAACGCCAGAAGGTCAAGCGCTACCGGCGCAGCTTTTACACCCGCGAGATGCGGCTGAAAAAGGGCATCGGCATTGCGGTGCTGGTGGTGGCCGTGCTGGCAGCGGCCTGGGTGGCCGCACCCCATGTGCTGGACTGGGCCACCCACACCTGGTATACCGTGGTGCGGGATCGTGACCTCTCCGCATCCAGTGCTGTCAGCGAGAGTGCATCCTCCGGGGCACAGAGCACCGCTGCCAGCGAACCGGCAGCTTCCTCGGTGCCGGAAAAGGAGCCGGAGCCCGAGGTCAAGGGCACTGATATTGTGACGGGTCTGTGGGCAGAGGTGGATGTGACCACCCTGACCGACGAGGCCGCCATCCGCTCCGCCGCCCGGCAGCTCAAGGCACAGGGCATGACCTATGCCATCCTGACCCTGAAGGACACCGCCGGGCAGGTGTATTACGCCTCCCAGACGGCGGTGGGGGCCGCCAATGCAGCCCCCACGCAGGTCGAGCTGACGAGTGTGGCATCCATCTTCAAGGAGGAGGGGCTGGTGCCGGTGGCTGCGCTGACTGCCTTCCGTGACCCTGCCGGTGCCCGGGCCGACCACGCTCTGGCCATCCGGTATCAGGGGCAGGAGTACCTCTGGCTGGACAACAAGGCTTCCGCCGGAGGCAACCCCTGGCTGAACCCCTACGCTGCGGAGACCGTGCAGTATATCGGCGATCTGATCGCCGAGGTGCACGCCGCCGGGTTTGATCAGGTGCTGCTGGAAAATGTCCAGTTCCCCTCGTCCACCAGTGCCAAGCAGGACTATGGTGCCACCAACGGTGTGGATCGTGCCGGGCAGCTGACTGCGGATATCGCCGCCTGGCAGGCCCGCTTCGGAGATACGGTGACGCTCTGGTACGGTTATTCGCTGGCCGAGGTGACCGGCTCCTCCAGCCAGCTGGGAGCCCCTGCGGCCCAACTGGGCGTGAAGAACCTGCTGGTGAAGGTCCCGTCCTCCTCTACGCTGGATGCAGCGGCCCGGGAGGAACTGACCCTCTCCCTGACCGAGGCAGGTGTGGAGCATGTGGTCATCCGGGACGATGCCGCCAGCTATTTTGAGTGATCCCTGCGTTTTTGTGAGAGGGAGGGAAGTATTATGAACAAAACACCCTGTTTTTCCCCGGCGCACATTTTGCTGCCGTCGGAACAGATCCCGGTGGGGCAGTGGGGCTGTGTGGCCTGCGATCAGTTCACCAGTGACCGCTCCTATTGGGAAAAGGCTGCGCAGGCCGCCGCAGGCGGCCCCAGCACACTGGACCTGATCCTGCCGGAGGTCTATCTGGAAGAGGATGACGTGGATGCAAGGATCAGTGCCATCCATGCGGCCATGGACGATTACACCCGGAACGTGCTGACCCGCGCGGTGGACGGCTTCATTTATGTGGAGCGCACCGAGCAGAGCGGCCGGGTGCGGCAGGGCCTTGTGGGCAGGATCGACCTGGAGGCATACAGCTATGCCGAGGGTGCGGTGCCTGCCATCCGCCCCAGTGAGCACACCGTGGAAAGCCGTATCCCGCCCCGCATGGCGGTGCGCCGGGGGGCAAGGCTGGAAACGCCCCATATTATGATGCTGGCCGATGACCCCGGCTGCACCCTCATCGAGCCCATCGGCGAGAAGAAGGAGCAGCTGCGCAAGGTCTACGAGGGCGACCTGATGCTGAACGGCGGCCACATTGCCGGCTGGGCAGTGGAAGATCCTGCCCTGCTGGCCCAGATCGACAGCGCCCTGAACGCTCTGGGCAGCCAGGAGGCCTTTGATGCCCGGTATCCCCAGGCAAAGGGCGGCGCGCCCCTGACGCTGGCCGTGGGCGACGGCAACCATTCGCTGGCTTCCGCCAAGGCCTGCTGGGAGGAGCTGAAAAAGACCCTGACCCCGGAGCAGCAGCTGACCCACCCGGCCCGCTGGTGCCTAGCTGAGGTCTGCAATGTCCACTCTCCGGCCATTGAGATCGAGCCCATCCACCGTGTCCTTTTCAATGTGGACTGCGGTGCCGTGCTGCTGGCCCTCATTGCGTGGAGCGATTCCCACGCGGCAGGCATCTGCTTCGGCGATGCAAAACAGCAGTCCTTTACGCTGGCAGGCCCCCATGTGGCCAATGTGCTCAGCTTTGAACATCCCGTTGCCCCGCTGACCGTGGGCACCATTGACGCATTCATTGAGTATTTCATGGCCCGCCACATCGAGGCCCGGGTGGATTATGTCCACGATGAGCCCGCTGTCCGCGCCCTGTGCAGGCAGGGGGGTGTGGCTTTCCTGATGCCGCCCTTTGAGAAGAGCGATCTGTTCAAGGGCATCGTTATGGGCGGTGTGCTGCCCCGCAAGACCTTCAGCATGGGGCACGCAGAGGAAAAGCGCTATTATATGGAATGCAGAAACATTTTAGGTGAAGAATGACATTTAACGAACTGAATCTTTCCGCGCCTGTGCTGCGTGCTGTGGCACAGGCGGGCTATGAATCCCCCTCGCCCATTCAGGCAGCGGCCATTCCGCCGGTGCTGGCCGGGAGGGACTTGATGGGCTGCGCCCAGACGGGTACCGGCAAGACGGCTGCCTTTGCGCTGCCCATGCTCGACCGCCTGACTGCCAGCGCGCCCCGCAAAAAGGGTGCCATCCGCGCCCTGATCCTGACTCCTACCCGGGAGCTGGCTTTGCAGATCGGCGAGAGCTTTGAGGCCTACGGCAAGTATCTGACCCTGCGCAGCACCGTCATCTTTGGCGGTGTGGGTCAGGCTCCGCAGGTCGCGGCCCTGAAAAAGGGCGTGGACATCCTCATTGCCTGCCCGGGCCGCTTGAACGACCTGGTGGGGCAGGGGCTGCTGGACCTCTCCAACATTGAGATCTTTGTTCTGGACGAAGCCGACCGGATGCTGGATATGGGCTTTGTCCACGACGTGAAAAAGGTGATCTCCAAGCTGCCCAGGCAGCGCCAGAACCTGATGTTCAGCGCCACTATGCCCAAGGAAATCGAGCAGCTGGCCGCAGGCATCCTGCATGACCCGGCCTTTGTCAAGGTAGACCCGGTGTCCAGCACGGTGGACCGCATCCAGCAGAGCCTGTATTTTGTGGAGAAGGGCAACAAGAAGTTCCTGCTGCCCTGGCTCATTAAAAACCTGAGGCCTGAGGTGGTGAACGCGCTGGTGTTCAGCCGCACCAAGCACGGGGCCGATAAGATCGCAAAAGACCTGAACAAGCAGGGCATCCCCGCTGCCGCCATCCACGGCAACAAGAGCCAGACCGCCCGCGTGACGGCGCTGGAGGATTTCAAGGCGGGCAAGACCCGGGTGCTGGTGGCGACCGATATCGCCGCCCGCGGCATTGATATCAGCGAGCTGTCCCATGTGTTCAACTACGACCTGCCCGAGGTGCCCGAGACCTACGTCCACCGCATTGGCCGCACGGCCCGTGCCGGTGCCGACGGCACTGCCGTCAGCTTCTGCGCCCCGGAGGAAAAGGAATATCTGGCCGGGATCGAAAAGCTGAACCGCCGCCAGATCCCGGTCGTCTCCGGCCATCCCTGGGACGGTGTGCCCGCCCCTGTCAAGGCTGCGCCCCCGGTGCGGGGTAAAAAGCCCAAGGCGGAAGCAGAGAAGCCTGCCAAAGCAGAAAAGGCAGCCAAGGCCGAAAAGCCCGCTGCCCCCAAGAAGGAAAAAGCGGCTGCAAAACAGCCCAGCCCCAAGAATACCGAACCGAAAGAAGGAACATCCATGGAGGAAAACCAGAAGCGCACTTCCGGCGGCCGCAGTGAGAACCGCCGCTCCAATAACAGCCGCACCCGCCGCGAGGGCAATGCCCCGCAGCCGGCCAACCGCGGCAGCAACGCCCAGCCCAAATTCGATCCCCACTTTGTGAGCGCCCCGGAGGCTACCCCCCTGCGCCCGGTCAAAAAGGCTCCGGCTGCGCAGCCTGCCGCAAAGCAGACTGCTCCGGCCCAGAACGGCCAGCGTCAGCGCGGCGGTCAGCCTGCCCGTGCCGAGCAGCGCACCGACCGCAATGATCCGCGCACCGAGCAGCGGGCAGAACGGAACAGCCGCAATACCCGCCCGGCCCAGAACAGCCAGAGCCAGCAGGGAAACCGCAATAACCGCAATGAAGTGCAGAGCAGCCGCCCGACCCGCCCCGCCAAGAGCGAGGCACCCCGCAGCCGCAGCCGGAACGCCGCCCCCGCACGGGACGAGGACCCGGGCCTGATGCTGATCAGCCGCCGCCCGCCCCAGCAGAAGTTCACCAACTTTGAAGAGTATATGACCGCCCACGGCGGTGCCACCGCACCCATTGAGGATCACACCGATGAAACCTGAGCCGTTTGCCCCCTGGCAGTGCCCGCTCTGCGGCGAACCCCTGACCGGGGACACTGCCCTGAAATGCGGCAGGAACCACAGCTTTGACCGGGCGAAAGAGGGGTACTGGCACCTGCTGCCGGTGCAGAGTATGCGCACCAAGGCCCCGGGCGACAGCAAAGAGATGGTCGCCGCCCGCCGTGCCTTCCTGAACGCCGGGTATTACGGCATCTTCGGCCGGGCGTTGGGGGAGCTGTGCCTTGCATACGGCGCTGCCGCCGGGGCAGATATGCCGCTCCACCTGCTGGATGCGGGCTGCGGCGAGGGCTGGTACGACCGCTGCATTGCACAGGCCTTTGCACAGGCGGGCAGGCCGGTGCAGCTGGCGGGCTTTGATATCGCAAAGCCTGCGGTGCGTCTGGCCGCAAAGGCACTGCCTGCCGCAAAATACGCGGTGGCATCCAGCTTTGCCCAGCCTGTCCGCACCGGATGGGCCGACCTGCTGCTCAACTGCTTCTCGCCCTTTGCGCAGGAAGAGTTCCGGCGCGTGCTGCGCCCGGGCGGACGGATGATCTATGTTGTGCCCGGTGCGGAACACCTCTACCAGATGAAAGCTGTCCTCTACGACACGCCCTACAAGAACCCGGTGCAGGAGGTGGCCTATGAGGGCTTCCGCCCCATCGGGGAGCGGGAGGTCTCGGGCAGCATCACGGTGCCTGCCGGGCAGCTGGAGGCGCTGTTCGCCATGACCCCCTATTACTGGAAAACGCCACGGGATGGCGCGGCCCGCCTGGCCGCCCTGCCCGAGCTGACCACGGATATCGCGTTCCGCTTCCTCGTGTTTGAAAAAGAGTGATCGAAAAGCCCCCGGCCTGTGAGGATACAGGCCGGGGGCTTTTTGCGTGCAGAAAACAGGGTCACATCGCGATCCAGCCCAGTGCGTTGGCGACCGAGCTGGCCAGGATGATAGCCGCGAAGATGGGGCAGAGATACCGGAGCATAAAGTTGAACACCGGTTTGCGGCGGAAGGGCTGACCTTCCCGCGTGACCTCTTCCTCGATCTTTTCCACACCGACGATCCGGGAGACCAGCAGGCAGGTGGCAATGGCCGCAATGGGCATCATCACCGAGTTGGTCAGGAAGTCGAAGAAATCGAGGAACTGCATCCCGAACACGGTCACGCTGGCAAGGGGGCCGTAGCCCAGCGCGGAAAGGCTGCCCAGTGTGATCATAATGCAGCCGATGAGGATGGTGGAGCGGGTGCGGTCCCAGCCCAGCTCGTCCTCAAAGGTGGAAACAGCGCTCTCGGTCAGGGCAATGGAGCTGGTGAGGGCCGCGAACAGCACCAGCACAAAGAAGAGCACGCCTACGGCAGTGCCCATGCCCATGCTGGCAAAGACCTTGGGGATGGTAATGAACATCAGGGCCGGGCCCGCCTGCAGGGTGTCAGGGTCGCCGCCCGAAAAAGCGAACACGGCGGGAATGATCATCAGGCCCGCCATGATGGCAATGGCGGTGTCGAAGATCTCCACGTTTTCCGTGGACTGCTCAATGGACACGTTCTTTTTCATGTAGGAGCCAAAGGTCACCAGGATGCCCATGGCAATGGAGAGGGAGTAGAACATCTGCCCCATGGCGGAAACCACGGTCATCCACGAGAAGTTGGCCGGGTTGGGTACCAGAAAATACTTTACGCCTGCCAGTGCGCCGGGCCGTGTGACCGAGTAGACAGCAATGACTACCGAGAGCACCACCAGCACCGGCATCATCACCTTGGAAACGCGCTCCACGCCGTTGCGCACACCCGCAAAGATGATGCCCAGCGTGATAAAGGTGAACAGCAGGAACGCGATCTCGGCCAGCAGACCGTTGGAGATGAAGCCGGAGAAATACCCGTCCGATGCCAGCGCGCTGCCGTGGCCGGTGAGATACTGGGCCAGATAGTGGATGACCCATCCGCCGATGACCGAATAATAGGGAACGATCAGGATGGGGATGACGGCGTTGATCCAGCCGCCGAACGCCAGCCCCTTCCCTTTGCCAAAATGGCTGTAAGCGCCCACCGGGCTTTTGCGGGTCATCCGGCCCAGCGCCGTTTCGGCAATGATCATGGTGTAGCCAAAGGTGACAGCCAGCAGGATGTAGACGAGCAGAAAAATGCCGCCGCCGTATTTTGCGGCCAGATACGGGAAGCGCCAGATGTTTCCCAACCCGACCGACGCACCGGCGGCGGACAGCACGAATCCGAGTTTGCCGGAAAACGCACTGCGCTTGTGTTGAGTTTCCATGTTCTTTTCCTCTTTTCCAGTTGATAAAATCAAGTGTAACATAGAAAAAACGGGATTTCAACGAATCGCAGGCGTTTCACCGGTGGAGAGATTTCAGGCGGAAGATGAAGAAAAGTGAATCACTTTCGGGTAAAGGGCTCCATACCGTGCTCCTCGGGGGTGTAGTATTCCATCAGGGAAATGTAGTTTTCCGGGTGGTGGCAGAACGCCGCGCGCAGAACGCTGTCCAGCTCGCCCCGGGCGGTGAGCAGGCGGATGATGTACTGGGCCACCATCTGCACCACATCGGTTTCGATGCCATAGCACAGGCCGACTGCCAGCACCGGGATGAGGATCTGCCGGGCCAGCAGGGGCACGTTCTGGCCGTACCGCTCAAGGATGGGGCGGCTCATGGTGGAGGCGGCCCAGACGCTGCCCACGATCTGCCAGTAATCGATCTCTTTCATGTGGGAAAGGCTCTGCAGCCGCTCCACGATCTCACCGTCGCTGAGGATGTAGCCATCGACCACCTCTTTTTCGGAGCGGATAAAGGCACACTGGATCATGTCCATGATGGCGGCCTCGTACTTCTGGTGGAAATTTTCCCGGGAAACGCAGAACTTGGCTACGATGCCGATGAGGGCACTGGTGTCCTCGGCGGTGGCAAGGCTGCTGATCACCAGCGGCGTGGGGCCGAATTCCGCCCCCAGTGCGTCCAGGTCGGCCAGCTCTTCGGCATTCCGGGTGGCGGGCAGAAAGCGGTCGCAGCCGTTGCGGTGGTAGCCCCAGGCAGCGGGCAGCACCCGGGCCACCGCGTCGCCGCTGGAAATGATGCTGAAGATGTTGCTCTCGGGCCAGCTTTCCAGCAGGGTGCCGTCCGGGGCGTGATTGGCATCGAAATCCTGCTGCAGGTCAGGCCGGTCGGCGGCAGTCAGGGCTGCAGGAACCGCAAAGCCGTAGGCATAGATGTTCTCCCGCCCCAGCTGGGGCAGCTCCCGGGCGATCTTTGCCGCCAGCAGATTTGCAATGATGGAACCGCGGCTGTAGCCGCCCAGCCAGAGCTTGAAGGCACCGCCCTGCCCTGCCCGGGCCAGATAGGCCTTGAGGGACGCAAACACCGCTGCCACAGGCGTGACAAAGCCGGTGTGCGCGCTGGTATCACCTGTGTGGAAGTTGCTGGCCCACTCGCCGCCGTAGCCGCCGCCCCGCAGGACAAGCGCCACAAGGGTGGTACGCTGGCCGTTCAGGGTCAGGGTCTTGCGGGCCAGCGAGTAGCCCACAAAGTCCCCGGCCCGGCCGGTGTCGAGGTCGTAATTGTAGAACAGCGCGTCCTCAAAGCCCAGGGTCTCGTAGGCGGCGGCAATGTGGGCTTCCCGCCCCACAGAGCCGTTGACCCAGTATTCCGCATCGCTGGCCACGGTGTTGGCCGCAGCGCAGACCAGACCCAGCGTTGCCAGCGCCAGCTGGTGGTCATATTGGGTGGCCGGGTGGGTGAAAAAGCTGTCGGAATAATAGAACGCGTGGGTCAGGTCACAGCCGCTCAGGTCGCTGCGGATGCCGATGGTGTAGCGGCCATCCGGCACTGCATGGCCTACGGAGCTCTGCCCGGCGGCCTGGACCATCAGCCCGGGCAGCAGAGTGCTGCCGGCCGCAAACCCCAGCACCTTGCAAAAACTTCTTCGATCCATAATTTTTCCCCTCAAAAACCAGAATGGATTTTTTCTTAGTATACCGTATCCCGGGCGGGGATACAATCCAAAGTTTTCCGGGCGGCAAAAAACGGGCCGGTGTTGCGCACACCGGCCCGTTATGTTACACTGTTGTTCAGTCCAGATCCTTGCAGTACTCCACGATGTGGTGGAACATCTGCTCCACGGCGGGAGCCATGGCGGTGGGGCGCTGGACGGCCAGACCCACCACGCGGTCCTCTTCGGGCTCGATGGGGTAGATCTTGACCGCTGCTGTGCAGTTGCGCAGCAGCATCCGGGGCATGATGGAAATACCCAGGCCTGCCTCGACCATGGCAATGTTCGACTGGTCGTCGATGACATGGCAGCGGCGCTCCGTTGAGAGGGAATACTTCTTGAGGAACTGACGCATCTCCGCATCGGTGGCATCCCACTGCACCACAAAGTTCTGCCCGTTCATCAGGGCGGGGGTCATCACGCCGTTGGGCGGCTCGGGCCAGTCCATGGGGGTGATGCAGAGCAGCGGCTCGTGGAACAGCTCGGTCAGAACAAACTCCTCCCGGCAGTTGTTGGAGAGGAAGGCAATGTCCACCTGACCGGTGCGCAGCCACTCCTTAACATCGTCGTAGGTGCCCTGATAGACCTCGACTTCGATCTGGGGGTAGTGGGCCATAAAGCCCTTGAGGATGCTGGGCAGCAGCCCGGAGCAGATCGAGTTGAAGGCACCCAGCTTGACCTTGCCCTTTTCCAGGCCGTTCAGGCGGGCAATGCTCTGCTGCAGGGCCTCGTCGCTGTTCAGCACCGCACGGATGGAGGGGTACAGCGAAGCGCCGTAGCTGGTCATGGTAACGCCGTTTTTGCCGCGATTGAATAAGGTGAAGCCCAGCTCGGCCTCCATCACGGCGATGGCGTGGCTGATGGCTGAGGGGGTCAGATGCAGCTGCTGAGCCGCCTTGTTAAAGCTGCCCTGCCGTGCAACTGCGTCGAAAATCTCATAAGAAAACAGCGTCATTCCCAATGCCTCCTTCCGGTCTGATCTGGTTCGGAGACGCTCGATCCTCTGTGAATCTTTTTCATCTTTGGTTTGAGATAGTTCAATTATCTTCTTGATTTTACTATCCTGCGCCCGTCCTGTCAAGCATTTTGGGCGGATTTGTGCACGCTCTATGCAGATTTTGCCGCAGCAGACGGAGGAAATGCCACCTTTCCTCCGTTATAGTTCTTATAACGATTTTTTACAAACTGACCGAGGTGTTTTTTATGACCGCACTTTCCCAGCGCTGCAGCTTCAGCGGCACCGCACTTAAAACCATTGCCTGCATCACCATGCTGGTGGACCACATCGGCGCGTCCTGCATCGAGGCAGGCATCCTTACGCCCGGGCTGGACGCTGGCATCCTCTCGCAGGACACCCTTTCCGCCTACCCGCTGTACCGGCTGGACATGGTGCTGCGCTTCACCGGGCGGCTGGCCTTTCCCCTGTTCTGCTTTTTGCTGGTGGAGGGCTTTGTGCACACCCACAACGTCAAAGGCTACCTTGGGCGGCTGGTGCTGTTCGGCCTTCTGAGCGAGGTTCCTTTTGACCTTGCGTTCTTCCGCACCCCCTTTGACCCCAGTGCGCAGAACGTTTACTGGACGCTGGCGCTGGGCGTGCTGGCTATGGCAGGGCTCAAGCGCTTTGAAAAGGAAAACGGCCTGCCCGGCTGGCAGGGGCTTGTGTGGGCAGTGGGCTGCGCCGCACTGGCGCTGGCTGCCAATACCGACTACAACGCCATCGGCGTGCTCATCATCTGCGCGCTGTACCTCACCCGCGCAGACCGCAAGCGGCAGTGCCTTGTGGGCGCGCTGCTGTTCTTGTTCGAGCTCACCGCCCCGCTGGCCTTTGTGCTGGTCTGGTTCTATAACGGGCA
>ERZ1032445.304-NODE-304-length-12981-cov-6.341637_pt1 | contig 12981 bp, 9 predicted proteins | sample MGYA00518161_ERZ1032445 | MGnify/ENA primary metagenome ERZ1032445 (study PRJEB33719, sample SAMN04261326) | wastewater metagenome | biome: periurban shantytown; feature: human; material: feces | host: Homo sapiens | place: Peru: Lima | collected 2013-01-24 ...
ACGTCGATCTGATGCTTGTCTCCTATCAGCGACGGGTCGCTGAGCAGCTTGTCGACGATCGCCGACTTGAGTTTCAGCTCGGACGAATCACCCCAGACGACGACATATTTGCCGGAACTCAGCTCGGTGGTGATGGAATCCTGCGTTTTCGCGCTCACCTTGGTGATGACGGTGCGCATCGTGTCGGGCAGACCGCCGAGGATGGTCAGTGCCTCCTTGACGGCGCGGCTGTTCAGGCCGTTGTCCACCGAGCTCACCTCGATGACCGGAATACCTTTCATGGACGCCTTGCCCACCGCGTTGAGCACGCGGGCCTTGCGGTCGACCGCCACCAGGGTTCCATCTGGTTCCTTGAGCATGGCGGCGGGCTGCTGCGCCTTGATGTCAATCTCCAGCGAGCGCGGATACCGTTTGACGACGTTCGCCTGGGTTACGCCGGGGATGTTCTTCAGCTGCGAGCTGACCTTGTCTGCGGAGACCAGGAACAGCGATTTGCCGGATTGCTGGTTCGCGATATCCAGCACATCCTTCTCGCTCACCCATTCGTTGCCGCCGCTGACGCTGATCTGCGAGGTTTCCAAACGGAACACGGATGAGAACAACAGAAGCCAGATCAGCGCGGACACCAGCGCCGCGGCCAATATCACAATCAGCACGCGGATGGCGGCGACCCGGGTGCCCGCCTTCTTCCGCTCCTTCAGGCGCGCGTCGAAATCCAGCACTTTGGGACGGGTCGCCACGCCGAGCACGCCGACGTTCTCATCGAGCGTCTTCTTGACCACATCCTCGCTGTGCAGGCGACGTGCGTCGACGAAACCTTCGGCGCGTGATACCGACCGGGACGAGGACGACGAAACGCTCCGGGACACCGTCTTTCCGAACCTCGATTTTCGGGAGACTGTTTTCCCGCCCTTTGCCTGTCGGGAAGTCTCTTTTTCTAAGGCCTTTTCCGACTTCCTGCCGGACGTCATCTGCCGGCCCGTCGCCTTCCCGACCGTGGTTCTCCCCGGCGACGCCTTTCCGGATGCAGCCTTCCGGGACACGTCATTCGACGCGGTGCGAGGCTTTTTCCTGGTCTGGCGTTCCCGTGTCACGGCGACGCGATTGGCTTCGGCACCCGACGATGAGGCCCTGTCTGCCGTCGTGCGCGGCTTGCGCGAGCCGGACCCTTGCCCGGCCTCACGACCGGCATCGCCATGTGAGGAAACGACCCGCCGTGCCATCAGCGGTCACCGAGATTGTGCCGGGCCCCCAGTGCGTGCAGGATCACCGCGCCCATGGCGGTAATGTCCCCCGCGCCGACGGTGAACACCACGTCCGTGGGACGGCAGCGCATCGCCAGCATCTGAGCCGCCACCTGCATGTCGTCGACCGCGCTGATCCACGTCCCGTCGCCCTGTGCCGAAGCGTGCGGCACGTCCTGCGCGGCATCGACGATGGTCATGGCGGAAACGTCCGGGAAGTCCCGCTGCAGTTCGCGTGCGGGGAAGATGCCGGTGACGATGACGTCATCGGCCTTGGACAGCGCCTCGGCGAACTCGTGGGCGAACATACGCGTGCGCGAAAACAGGTGCGGCTGGAACAGCACCCGGATGACGGAACGCGGGTACCGGCGCCGGGCGGCGTCGAGCAGCGCGCTGATCTCCGTGGGATGATGCGCGTAATCGTCGACCACCGTCACGCCGTTCTCCTCGCCGCGCACCTGGAACCGGCGCGAGGCTCCGAGGAACGTCGAGGCGGCCTGGGCTGCGGCCTCGGGTGTCACGCCCAGCAGCATCGCGGCCAGGATGGCCGCGGTCGCGTTGCGCGCGTTGTGCATGCCGGGGATGGCGAGGCTGACCGGCAACGCCAGATCGGCGTCGCCACAGCCGCAGACCGACGCGAGCGACGCCGGCACATGGACGGTGAAGGTCTCCCGGCCGCTGTCGGCGCTCTCATGCTCGGCATCGATGCGCACCAGCGTGGCGCCGCGCAGGTCCCCGATCTGGTCGGCATCCTTGGTGGCGTACACGATCGTTCGACGGGCCACGGACGGGTTGAGGTCGCGCAGCACGGCCACGGCACCCTCGTCATCGCCCGTCATGACGACATGTCCGCTTGCATGCCCCGCATGGTCGACGAACGCGGCGCAGTAATGCGCCTCGTCGCCATAATGGTCGAGATGGTCTGCGAGCGCGTTCGTGATCACCGCGATCGAGGGACGGTACTTGCAGAAGCTGCCGTCGGATTCGTCCGCCTCCGCGACCAATACGTCGCCGCGTCCGGCATGCCCGCCATCCAGTACCGCTCCCCCGGGTGCCTGGATGGTGCCGCCGATGGCGTAGCTGGGATCGGCCAGCTCCCCGGTTCCGGCATGGACGAGGATGTGGGATAGCAGCGAACTTGTCGTGGTCTTGCCATGCGCTCCGGCGACGGTGACCGCCCGGCGGCCGTTCATCAGCAACGCCAGGATGTCGCTGCGATGCACGATGCGGATGCCCCGCTCGTGCGCCGCGACGATTTCGGGGTTGTCGGGCTTGATGGCGCTGGAGTACACCACGGTGTCGGCACCACGCACGTTGTCGGCCTGCTGGCCGATTTCGACGGTGATGCCGAGGGATCGCAGCCGTTCGGTCTTCGAGCCTTCCTCACGGTCGGAACCGTCGACGTCGACGCCACGCTCATGGAGCATTTCGGCGAGCACGCTCATACCGGCGCCACCGATGCCGATGAAATGGGTCCTTCCCAGTTGCAACACCGTCGCGTCGGGCGCGAACGCGACCCTCATCGGGTCGAGGACGATAGGGGTGGCATTGGTTTGCGCTTCAGACACTGCAGATTCTCCTTGATGATTCATGCTGGTCACCATTATGGTCATACCCGACGCCAATCAGAGCGCCGCATTACGCCAGTTCAAGCACGCGACGGGCCATGGTGTCGGCGGCGTCGCGAATGCCGTACTCCCATGCCTTGTCGCCCAGCTCGCGCAGCCGGTCCGGTTCGGCGAGCAGCGACGGCACATGGGACTGCACCCACTGCGCGGTGAAATCCTTGTCGGCCACCATCAGCCCGCCGCCGGCCTTGACCACGGGAAGCGCGTTGAACCGCTGCTCCCCGTTGCCGATCGGCAACGGGACATACACCGCAGGCAGGCCCAGGGCGGCGAGCTCGGACACCGATCCCGCCCCGGACCGGCAAATCACCAGGTCGGCGCATGCGAACGCCAGATCGATGCGTTCCAGATATTCGGCCGCATGATAGTCGCCCTTGCCGTATGAATCAGGGCCCACACCGGTGAAGACCCCGGCATTGGCGCGCTCTCCCACCAACGAGCGCACTTCGTCGATCTTGCCCTTGCCGGTCAGATGGACGACCTGCGCGTGTTCGAGCAGCACCGCGGCACTGGATGCCACCGCCCTGTTCAGGCTGACCGCGCCCAGCGACCCTCCGGTGACCAGCACCATGGGACGCGCTGGGTCGATGCCCATCGCCTCGGCCCCCGACTGGCGCACGGACGCGCGATCGGACGCGAACTGCGCCGCGAGCGTGCTGATCGCCGGCCGCAACGGCAGCCCGACGCGCTCCATACGGCACCCGGATCCCGGCTTGAGGCCGGTGTTCTCGTACGCCGTACCGATGAACGCAGCGTAACGCGCGCCGAGCTTGTTGGCCATGCCGGCTCGGGCGTTCTGCTCATGGATGACGACGGGTATGCCCATCCTGTGCGCCGCGGAATACACCGGAGCCGAGGCATAGCCGCCGAATCCGACCACAACGTCCGCGTGACGCGAACGCAGGATATCGCGGACCTTGCGGGTCTCGCGCATCCACTTGGCCGGAAACTGGAGCGCGGCCTTGTTGGGGCGCCGCGGGAACGGGACCTTTTCGATGGTGTCCAGCTCATAGCCGGCGCGGGGAACAAGGTCGTGCTCCAGTCCTACGGCCGTGCCGATGATGCTGATGGAAGCCTCGGGCCGGATACGGCGAATCGCATCCGCCACGGCCAGCAACGGGTTGACATGACCGGCGGTGCCGCCGCCTGCCAGAACGATATGCACAGGTGATGAACTCATAATCTCCGAGCTTAGCGTGAGTGATGAAAAAACGCGGCTTCGTCAAGCCGACTTTGACATATTTCGTCCTGTTGGAAGGGCCTTATGGCCACCCCAGCTGGCTTCGCCGACAGCCCCGCCTCCGGTCAGGCGCGGGACGAATCGGCCTTGATCTGAGGTTGGGCGCGCATGAGCGAGGCGGCCACGCCGGCCGCCGCCAGACACATGATCAGGGACGACCCGCCCGCCGAGACGAACGGCATCGGCACGCCCATGACGGGGAAAACCCCGACAAGGGCTCATATTTTGATCAGCGCCTGCCCGACAAGCCATACGGTGATGCACAGCAGGCTGACCGACGCGTAACGGTCCGCGGTCTGCAGGGCCACGCTGATCATGCATCCTCCCAGCACCACGAACAGTATGATGACGATGGCCGCTCCGATGAAACCGGTCTCCTCGCCGATGATGGCGAAGATGAAATCATTGTGCGCCTCCGGCAGATAGTTCCATTTCTCGCGGGAGTTGCCCAAGCCTACCCCGAACAGACCGCCTTCGGCCAAGGCGTATTTCGCGTGTATCGACTGGTAGCAGACCTTTTGGGCATCGGTGCCGCTGCACTCCTGGTACGCGGCCAGAACGCGGTTCAGCCTGTTCGGACTGTATGCAATCAATCCCACGATGCCGATGATGCCCAGGGCGGCAAAGGCCGCAAGGACCTTGCCTGGATATCCTCCCAAAAGAAACGCGACGAATCCGATGAACAGGACGATCATGGCCGTGCCCAGATCCTTGCCCAACATCACGAATCCCAGGCACAGGAGATACAGAACCGTCAGGGGGGCGTATGCCCGCAACTTGCCGATCTTACCGCTGTGTTTCTTCGCCCAGTGCAGGGCCGCCGGAAGCCATATGCACAAGGCGAGCTTCATCACCTCGGCCGGCTGCATCGTGAACACGCCGCGCTTGCCGATCCAGCCGGCATTGCCGTTGACCTCGACGCCGAGCGGCGTGAATGTCAGCAGCTGCAGCAGCATCGCGAATAACACCACGGCGAAGCTGAAACGCCTGTACATACGAGCCGGAAGGCACATGAAAACCACGCCCACGACCAGACCCATCACGCAGTACATGCCCTGGCTGATGGCCTGCGAAAACGGCGATCGGCCGGCGGAGACCATCGACACGGTGGAACTGGAGAACACCATGATCACGCCGAAGCCGGTGAGCACCACAACGGCGGCCCGGAAGCCGTGATAGCACCACAGCGGGTTGAGCAGGCTGCGCAGTCCGGTGAACCTGCCGAGCCGTTGGGCGTCACGCTCTTCGACCCGCCGAGCTTCGGCCAGTCGGGAGGCGGACGAATCCTGCCCCGTGCGTCTGCCCGTGCCAGTGCCCGCGCCCGCGGAACCAGCATCCGACCGCGAAGGCTGGCCGGATCTTACGGAGCGGGCGCGTCGCCGCGGATCGTCACTTGCCATGCTGCGTCACCCATCGTGAGGACTCCCGCGCGAACTGGGTGCCGCGGTCCGCGTAGGAGACGAACTGGTCCATGGAGGCGCAGGCGGGTGCCATCAGCACCACGTCACCTGTGCCGGCGTATGCGCCTGCGGCATCGACCGCGCGCGCCATCACCGTGTCCGAGGGCTCGGGCTCGATCACGGTAAGAGGAATGCCGGGTGCGCTGGCGGCGAACGCCTCAAGCATCGGCTTCTGGTCCTTGCCGATGATGACGGCCGCCTTAATCGTATGCGCCTGATCCGCCACGAGCTGTTCGAAACGGCTTCCCTTGGCGAGTCCTCCGGCGATCCACACCACGCTCTTGGGGGCGAAGCTGCTCAGCGACGCCCGCGCCGCGTGGGCGTTCGTCGCCTTCGAATCGTCGATGAAGCGTATCGAGCCGCCGTCGCCCGTCGCGGCCGTCGCCACCGTCTGGATGCGATGGCCGCCGGGGGCGAACGCCTTCAGCGCGGCCAACGCCTTATCGAGGTCCACGCCCATTCCCAGCGCCAACGCCAGCGCGGTCATCGCGTCGGCGAGCAGGTGCGGGTACACGGTGCCGTCCGGCTCACACAGGTGGGGGAACTCCTGGACCGGCGCCAGGCGGGTCTCATCGCCGAATGCGCCGCCGGCCACGCCGCTGCGGTCGACGATCCAGCCGTCGTCCACGCCGATCTGGCCGGGATGGGGAACGCCGAGCGTGAATCCGATGCGCCGGCATCCCTCGGCGGTATGCGCCGCAGAGGCGAGCGCGCTGACGCGCCGGTCGTCGGCGTTGAACACCAGGGCGCGCCTGACGTTGCGAAACACCTTCGACTTGTCGGCGGCGTACGCTTCGATGCCGCCATGCCAGTCGAGATGGTCGTCGGCGATGTTCGTGATCGCCGCGCAATCCAGCGCCAGCGAATCGGTGAAATGCAGCTGGAACGAGCTGAGCTCCACGCACAGCGCGTCGTTGTCCGGATCGACCGCGGCGTGGGACACCGCCTTGCCGATGTTGCCGACCGCCGGTGCAACGAGGCCATCGGCGCACAGCATGGCCGAGGTCATCTCGGTCGTGGACGTCTTGCCGTTCGTGCCGGTGATGCCCACCCACGGGGCGGGGCGGCCGGTGCGGGCGCTGTCCACGCGCAGCCGCCACGCGAGCTCGACCTCGCTGTACACGGGGATGCCTCGGCGTTGGGCTTCGAGGATGAACGGCGTGCGCGGGTTGAACACCGGCGACGTCATGACGATGTCGGCCGAATCCCAGTCGATGTCGTCGAACGAATGCAGGTCGGCCTCCGGCTTATGCTCGTCCACGCCGATTACCCGCGCTGCGCGGGAACGCAACACTTCCATCATGCTGCGGCCGGATATACCCAGACCGGCCACCAGAACGGTCTTGTCACTGAGATCCATATCGTCTCCCTTGTCATTGCACCGCCGAACCGGCGGACGCTCTCATGCGAACCTGCCTATACCGCGGCGGTCACGCCACGCTGTGCGGCGCGGAGCCGTCACGGTACCGTTCAGACAAACAGCAACCCGGATCGGGACACCCAATCGACGTAGAACATCATCAGGCCCACGATCATGAACAGGAACTCGATCATCCAGAAGCGCACGACGACCTTTGATTCGCTCCACCCGAGAAGCTCGAAATGATGGTGGATCGGCGCCATCTTGAACACGCGCTTGTGCGTGAGCTTGAACGAGGTGACCTGGATGATGTCGCTCATCACCTCGATTACGTACAGGCCGCCGATGATGATGGCGAGGAATTCGGTGTGTGTGGCGATGGACAGCGCGGCGAACAGGCCGCCGAGCGCCAGCGAACCGGTGTCGCCCATGAAGATCGTCGCCGGGTTCGAGTTGTACCACAGGAATCCGAAGCAGGCGACGGCCGCGCAGCAGGCGATGATGGTCAGGTCGAGCGGATCGGACACCGCATACGAGAACCCTTCGTGCGTGCCGCCCTTGATATGGTAGCTTTCCCAGAACGCGATGATGGCGTATCCGGCGAACGCGATCATCGACGAACCGGATGCCAGGCCGTCAAGGCCGTCGGTCAGGTTGACCGCGTTCGTCCACGCGGTCATGAGGAAATTCACCCAGATGACGAATATGATCGCGGCGACCACGCCGCCGGCGAACCGGAAGTCGAAGAACGGCTTCTCAATGAAGCTCATGCCTGCCTGAGCGCTGGGGAACCCCGATTTGGTGGGGATGATCAGCGCGAGAACCGCGTAGATCGTGGCGAAGATGAACTGGCCGATGAACTTGGCATGCACCGACAGGCCCAGATTCTGTTTTTTGCGCACCTTGGCGAAGTCGTCGATGAAGCCGAGCAGGCCCATCGACAGCATCGCGAACAGCACAAGCATCGCGGACAGGGAGGGAACCGCTCCCGAGCGGACGTAACGGTACAGTGCCGACGCCCCCCATCCGAGCACGATCGCCAGCACGATTGCTACGCCGCCCATGGTCGGGGTGCCGCGCTTGACCAGATGCGACTTCGGCCCGTCCTGACGGATGTACTGCCCGTAGTGCAGCCGATGCACCAGATGGATCAGCATCGGCGTGCCCGCGATGGTCACCAGAAGCGAGACCAGAATGCCAATGATTAACGCGATCAACTCAGATTCCTCGCTTCCTATTCGTGGTCGGACGGCTGTCCGTCCGCTGTCGTCCATCGTTGCGCCAGGGCGCTCAGGCCCGAGGCGTGCGACCCCTTCAGCAGCACAACCGTGTCGTCATGGTCTCCGGCAAGAGCTCGGACCAAGGTGTCGGCCTGATCGATGTCGTGAACCCAATGCACCTCCGGCGTGTTGCCGTCACTGTCGTCACGCCGCTTCCGCGCGCCCTTCGCAAGGGCGGAAGCCAGCGCGTCGAAATGCTCGTCATCGTTGCCCACCGCGATGACGGCGTCGATGGGCAGGCCGGCCGCGTACTCGCCGATGCCCTCATGCAGCGCGGACTCGTCACCGCCCAGCTCCAGCATCGCTCCCAGCACCGCGATACGGTACGGGTCTTCACCGGAACGCCACCGGGCGAGCCCGTCGAGACCGGCTCGCATGGAGTCGGGGTTGGCGTTGAATGAATCATCGATCAGTGTGAAAGACATCCCGCCGCGCCGGACCGTGGACACCGCCATGCGGTGCGGGCTGATGCGGGACTGACGCGACAGCGTCTCGGCGATCGACTGCAGCGGCACGCCCAGCAGGTGGGCGACGCTCGCCGCGGCGAGGGCGTTCATCACGTTGTGCGTGCCGCGAATCGCCAGTTGCACATGGGCGGTTCCGCCATCGGCCCGTTCCAAGGTGAACGAGGGGCGGTCGCCGTCGTCGGTCCGCACGTCGCTGGCGAACAGTGCGTCCGACTTCCCGGATGCGGCGTTGCCGGCGCTGGCTTCGGCGTCGTCGCCGGCCATGCCGAACCAGAATACGTGTCCTTGCGGCGCCAGGGGGGCCATCGCCGCCACATGGGCGTCGTCGACGTTGAGCACCGCCAGCCCATCGGGAACCAGCCCCTGGACGATCTCGCTTTTCGCCTGCGCGATGCGCTCGACGGAGCCGAATTCGCCGAGATGGGCGCATCCGACCTTGAGCACGACGGCGATGTCCGGAGGGGCGATCGTGGTCAGGCGCGTAATCTCTCCGACATGGCTCGCTCCCATCTCTGCGACGAAGAAGCGCGTGTCCCGGCCGACCTTCAACGCGGTCAGAGGAAGGCCGATCTCGTTGTTGAACGAGCCGACGGGCGCCACGGTGGGGCCGAGCGTGGACAGCAGGGCGGCCATGAGGTCCTTGGTGGTGGTCTTGCCCACCGAGCCGGTGATGCCGATCAGGGTGAACGGCGTTCCGACCGCACGCCGCGCGGCGATGTTCGCCTTCGCGAGCAGGCCCAGCGCGTCGACCGTATCGGGAACGACTATCTGCGCCACCGGCGCGTCCACTTCATGTTGTACGAGCGCCACGACCGCGCCGGATTCGCCGGCGCGAGCGACGAAATCATGACCGTCCACACGCTCGCCGGCGATCGCCACGAACACGGAGCCCTCACGGACCTGGCGCGAATCGCTGACCGCCGACGTGGCCAGTGCATCGGCTCCGTCTTCGACGCCGTCGCCCGTCTGCGGGACGATCAGCCTGCCTTGGACCGCCTCGGCCACCTGCCGAACGGTCATAGGCATCATCGTTGCCTCTGCGTTCATGCCTTGTTTTCCTCTCCATGAGCCAATTCGTGAGATACGCGCAGCGCACTGCGAATGTTGTTTCTGCGAATCCCCGCCGCCATAACCATGGCAATGGCGAGCGACAATTCACGGATACTGTCGCGGTCCGAGGCGAACGGGGCCTGCGCCGCGAGCAGGTCGGATTGCGCGTCGGCACGGGCGACGTGGGTCTGCTCGTCGACTTCGAAGCCGAAGCCCGCCCCCAGCTGCCGCGCCTGTGCGAGGTCGTCCCGGGCGTCGCCAGCCGACCCGGCGGGCTCCTCCCCGCTCGCCCACTGCCCGGACGGAGATGCCGCTTCGCCGCCTTCGCCAGCACGCGAATCCTCGCCGGTGCCGCTCGGCGTCGGCTGGCGCAGGTCTCGCGCCGAGTCCAGGCCGATGACGTCGACGTTCACGCTGGTCAGCGCATCGGATTTGAGTGTACGGTCGTTGAGCGCGAACACCATCGCCGCCGCGCCGTCCTCCGCGCAGACCGACAGCGTCTGCTGCACGTCGAGTATCGACAGCGGGTAGGTCAGGTCGAGCTCGCGCTCCAGCGACGTCGAGCCGGATGATTTCACGACGCCGACAGGATTGCCCAGCATGTGCAGGAAATCCGCTACGCATGACGCGTACCGTTCACTGCGTTTCGGGTCATCCGAGCCAACCACGAAAATGGCGAGTGCGTTGGACGGGGTGCCCGCGATGTCGCTGGCGATGTCGCCCAGCTGCCGGGACGTCAGGCGCGCGCGCAGCAGTGGCATCTGCGCGGGGCCGTCCTCGTGCTTCATCGACGGGGGGACCAGCGCAGCGTACGCGCCGCGGGCCCGGGCCTCCTCCAGCCGCTTGACGTCCACGCTCTGCGCGGGAACATACAGGGATCCGGGAGCCACGGAATCGACGTCGTCCGCGATGGATGTGACGGTGACGCCCGAAGCGAAGTCCGGGTCGAGTTCCAGCCCGTACGTGTCGGCCAGATATCCCAACGTCATCCGCCGCGCGACGGCTTCACTGACTGCGCTCATCGCTTCCGCCTTTCTTCCGTATGTTCCTTGTCGACGCCCCGCTGGATTTCCGGCGCGGCCCCTTACCAGTCCACTGCAATAGCATCGTTGCGCGGGCTGGAGGTCGGCACGTTGTACTTCTGCATAAGGAATTCACCAATCTTGGCGAACACCGGGCCAGCCGTCATGCCGCCGTAGGTGCCCTGCGGGTCCTTCATGATCACGGTGATGGCGAAGCGCGGGTTGTCCGCCGGGATCATTCCGGCGAAATCGGCGACGATCGAGGTCAGCCGGCCGTCGCTTCCCGCGACCTCGGCGGTACCGGTCTTCGCCGCGATGCGGTATCCCTTGACGTTCACCACCTTGCTGTATCCCTCGGCCACGGATTCCATGGCGTTCTTGACCTGGTCGGCGACCGACTCGTCGATGACGCGCGTGGAAGAGCCCTCCTGCGGCGTCTCCACCGTGCCGTCGGCGTGGGTGACCGACTTGATCAGCGACTGCTGCTTGCGCACGCCCTTGTTGCCGATGGTCGCGACTACGTTGGTCAGCTGGAGCGCGTTCACGGAGTATCCCTGACCGAACAGGATCGTGTTGCTGGTTCGCCCGTCCCACGATTCCGGCGTGCCGAGCTGCCCGCGCGACTCGCCCGGGATGGACATGCCGCTGGACTGGCCGATGCCGAACTTCGTGAGGTACTCGTACCGCTGCTTCTTCGTGTACTGCGACGAAGCCATGACCACGCCCACGTTCGAGGAGTTCTTGATGATGCCGGCCAGAGTCCAGTGCTCGTCGCCGTGCGCGGACGAGTCATGGTATTCCTGCCCGTCCTTGGTGTACGAATACGGCACAGTGAACTTGTCGGTCGCCTTGTGCAGCCCGGTCTGCAGCAGTCCGGACATCGTGATGACCTTGCCCACCGAGCCCGGTTCGAAGCTTTCGCTGACGGCGCGAGACGCGTTCAGCTTGGCCTGGTCGCTGCCCGCCTGGTATTCGTCGGTGTCCTCCAGGGCCAGTATCTCGCCGGTCTGGATGTCCTGGACCACCGCCATGGCCCACGTCGCCTTGGTCTTCTTCTGGCCTTCCAGCAGCGCCTGCTTGACGTACCAGTCGACGTCATGGTCCAGCGTCAGCGCCACGTCGGAGCCGTTCACGGCCTCTTGGGAACCGGTCAGCGTGCCGGGGATCTCCTCGCCGCCGTTACCTTGCTGGTAGATGACGTAACCGTCCGTGCCGGTCAGCGCGGAGTTCTCCATGCTTTCCACTCCGGCGACGCCCTTGCCGGAATCGTCCACGCCGCCGAGCAGCGCGCCGAGCTGGGTGCCGTTGGCGTAGATGCGCTGACTGCTCAACTCGCCATAGACCACGCCACCCAGATTCAGGTCGTCGATGGCCCGCTTGACCGTCGGCGTCACGTCCTTCTTCAGGATCATGTACCGGCTGGTGCCGGTCAGTTTGGCGCCGAGCGTCTTCGCGTCCATCTTCAGCACGGGTGCCAGCAGACGGGCCACGCCCGCGGATCCCTTGACCCCGACCGGCTTGCCGTTGACCTTGTGGCAGAATCCGGCCTGCTTCGCCTTCTGCGTGTCGCAGTCGATCGGCTCGAACTGCGAGGCCGCCCACGGGTCGGCGATGATCGTGTATCGCTCGACGCTCTGCGCCAGCACGGTGCCGTTCGTGTCGGTGATCTTGCCGCGCATCGAGTGGACGATCACCTTCTTGGTCCGGGCCTGGGTCGCCGCCTGTGCGGCCATCTGGCCGTCTATCAGCTGGATGGAGGCCAGCTTGAACAGGCATGCGGAGGCGACCATCGCGAGTATGACGCCGATGGCGATGCACTGGAAGAGGAACTTGCGGCATCTGGCGAACCGTATCATTGCGGTTATTCGGCCGATCATTGAGCGGACCCCTTACTGGGTTTGTACCCGTTGAGATCGATGGTGACGGAATCCTGCTGGGGCACCATGCCCATCTTCTGTGCCTTGTCGGGCAGCGACGAGATCAGCTCGTCAAGTTTCGCCTGATCGTCCTGCACGTCCTGGGTGAGCATGTTGATGTTGTTTTGCACCGTGTTGGATTCGAAAGAGTTCTGAACCATCTGCGTGCGCAGCATCAGGGTTATCAGCAACGTGGCGACCAGGAAGACGATGGCGACCGTGACATGGATCAGTGACGCGCCGCGCGCCTGGGTCCAGGCGATGATACGGGCCAGGCTGCCGGTGGACCGGGAGCCGTTGCGCTGGGAGGAGCC
>ERZ1032445.317-NODE-317-length-12710-cov-33.825286_pt1 | contig 12710 bp, 9 predicted proteins | sample MGYA00518161_ERZ1032445 | MGnify/ENA primary metagenome ERZ1032445 (study PRJEB33719, sample SAMN04261326) | wastewater metagenome | biome: periurban shantytown; feature: human; material: feces | host: Homo sapiens | place: Peru: Lima | collected 2013-01-24 ...
TGCATCGTTTCGATCTGCGGCTTGACGTTACTGACCGCGTCGCTGGTGGTGGTGCGGAGGAAATTGGCGACGCTGGCGATGACCGCAAGCACGACAAGCACGCCCACGATGCGCAAGACATTTCGCCGGCCGCGCGAATTCGGGTTGTGGTACAGCATATCTCCAGCCTACTTTGTGTAATGCATCGTCCGCCGCCGTTCCGATCGCTTGCCGCATGGTCTCCCGTGCGCATGCGGGACGGCGGCTGGGCTGTCAGCATGTGACGGTAGGCTTTGCGCTTGTAAAGACCCCAAACCATTCAATCCAGAAGGTGCATTGTGGCTGTATCCAAACTCGATGAAGTCGTATCCCTTGCCAAGCGTCGTGGCTTTGTTTTCCCCGCCGGTGAAATCTACGGCGGAACCCGTTCCGCATGGGATTACGGTCCGCTCGGCGTGGCGCTGAAGGACAATATCAAGCGCGAATGGTGGCGCTCCATGGTCGTCACCCGTGGCGACGTGGTGGGAGTAGACACCTCCATCATCCTGCCGACCCCCGTGTGGGTGGCTTCCGGCCACGTGGCTGTCTTCAACGATCCGCTGGTGGAATGCCTCAACTGCCACAAGCGCCAGCGTTCCGACAAGCTTGAGGAATCCTACGCCGAGAAACATGGCGACAAGCTGCCGGAAAACGGCATGGCCGACATCGTGTGCCCCGACTGCGGCACCCGCGGCAAGTGGACCGAACCGCGCGACTTCAACATGATGCTGCGCACCCACCTCGGCCCGGTCGAGGACGAGAACTCCCTGCACTACCTGCGTCCGGAAACCGCACAGGGCATCTTCGTGGACTTCAAGAACGTGATGACCTCATCCCGTAAGAAGCCGCCGTTCGGCATCGCCAACATGGGCAAGTCCTTCCGTAACGAGATCACCCCGGGCAACTTCATCTTCCGTACCCGTGAGTTCGAGCAGATGGAAATGGAGTTCTTCGTCAAGCCCGGCGAGGACGAAGCCTGGCACCAGTACTGGATCGACGCCCGCACCCAGTGGTACCTCGACCTCGGCGTCAAGCCGGAGAACCTGCGCCACTACGAGCATCCGAAGGAGAAGCTGGCCCACTATTCGAAGCGCACCGTCGACATCGAATACAAGTTCGGCTTCCAGGGCTCCGATTGGGGCGAGCTCGAAGGCATCGCCAACCGTACCGACTTCGACCTGTCCGCGCACGCGGAGCACTCCGGCGAGGACCTGAGCTACTTCAACCAGGCCACCGGCGAAAAGTACGTGCCGTACGTCATTGAGCCGGCCGCCGGCCTGACCCGTTCCCTCATGTGCTTCCTCGTCGACGCCTACGACGTGGACGAGGCTCCGAACACCAAGGGCGGCGTGGACAAGCGCACCGTCCTGCACCTCGACCCGCGTCTGGCTCCGGTCAAGGCCGCCGTGCTGCCGCTGAGCAAGAAGCCGGACCTGCAGTCCGTGGCCCAGAAGCTCGCCGCCGACCTGCGTCAGAACGAATGGATGATCGACTACGACGAAGCCGGCGCGATTGGCCGTCGTTACCGTCGTGAAGACGAAATCGGCACTCCGCTGTGCGTCACCGTCGACTTCGACACCCTTGACGACCAGGCCGTCACCATCCGTGAACGCGACACCATGCAGCAGGAGCGCGTCAGCCTCGACAAGGTGGCCGACTACATCGCCGAGCGCATCGGCGAGAAGCGCGTCAGCGTGCCGCAGATGCCGGTCGAAATGGGTGGCGAGGCTTGGCCTGAGTCCGTCAAGATCGCCGAAGCCGGTGGCCTGTACTGATCGCCACGAATCGGTCATATTGAACGGAACAAGTCTGACCTATGCCAGATAGCATTGTGAATGCCTACGAGGAATCCGACGTGCTCGACCCGCGTACCGACGCGGAACGGCCGTCGGTTCCTCCCGTTATAAAGCCCGTTGATCTGGGTCCGGTGCACGTCGAAACGCCGGTGGTGCTTTCGCCTATGGCGGGCGTCACCAACTGGCCGTTCCGCGTGATCTGCGAAAGCTACGGTCCCGACGGTCTGTACGTGGCGGAAATGATTACCGCGCGCGCATTGGTGGCCCGCAATCCGAAAGCCCTGCGCCTATGCCGTTTCGCACCCAGCGAGAAGATTCGCTCGCTGCAGCTGTACGGCGTCAATCCCTCGATTGTGGAGCAGGCCGCGAAAATCGTCATCGACGAGAACATGGCCGACCATGTCGACCTCAACTTCGGCTGCCCGGTGCCCAAGGTGACGCGTCGTGGCGGCGGTTCCGCGCTGCCATGGAAGACGGACCTGTTCCGTGAGATCATCCAACGTGTGGTCAAGGTGTGCGACGCGGCCAACGTGCCGGTCACGGCCAAAATCCGCGTCGGCATCGACCATGAACACGAGACGTTCCTCGAAGCCGGGCACATCGCGCAGGAGGAAGGCTGCAAGGCCGTCACCCTGCACGCGCGCACCACCGCCGAATATTACGGTGGGCATTCCGATTGGTCCCGCATCGGCGAGCTGGTTTCCGAGCTTGATATTCCCGTCTTCGGCAACGGGGATATTTGGGGTGCCAACGACGCGTTGGCGATGGTCGCCGAAACCGGTTGCGCGGGTGTTGCGATCGGCCGCGGCTGCCAAGGCCGTCCATGGTTGTTCGCCGACATCAAGAACGCGTTCGCCGGCAGTGACGAGCGCGTCGACCCCACGCTGGGCGACGTGTGCCGCGTGATCGAACGGCATGCCGAACTGCTGACCGAATTCTATGATGGCGACGAGCGGATGGCCGTGCATGACCTGCGCAAGCACGTCGCGTGGTATCTGAAGGGCTTCCCCGTGGGCGGTTCCACACGCCGTGCGTTCATGGAATGTGAAAATCTTGAGGATGTCCGGCGCGAGATAGGCAGACTCGACCCGAACATTCGGTTCCCAGAACGCATCGCCGACAAGCCAAGGGGGCGCGTGCGCTTCGCCAAAAAGGTGCATCTGCCTTACGGATGGTTGGAATCCCGGGAAACCACGCACGAGGAGCGTGAGGCGCTGTTCGGGGATGACCCGATGGATGCCAGCTACTAAAGCCCGTCACGCATGTTCGAAGAGCCGTGTACAAATGACTGAAGGGGTCAACGCAGGCAGAATGAACATGCTGACAGCAAAAAAGTGAAAAAACGGTGGTACACGCCTGGAAAAGTGCGCGTATCATCGGCGCGATTGCGATAGAGTTGTTCATATACGTGAGTGAACAGGAGACAATGGTGAGCGAGATTGCCCAGACTGACAATTTCAACGACAAGACCAACATCAAGGTCGTCGGTGTCGGTGGAGCCGGAGGCAACGCTGTCAATCGCATGATTGCGGAGGGTCTTCAAAGCGTCGAATTTATTGCGATCAACACTGATGCAAAGGATCTGCTGCGATCCGACGCCGATGTCAAGATCTCGCTGAACGATGCCTCCAGCCGTGGTCTGGGCGCTGGCGCCGACCCGGAAAAGGGTGCCAAGGCGGCGCAGGATCACCAGTCCGACATCGAAGAGGCGCTTAAGGGCTCCGACATGGTGTTCGTCACCTGCGGTGAGGGCGGTGGCACCGGAACCGGCGCCAGCCCGATCGTGGCACGTGCGGCCCACCAGCAGGGCGCGCTGACCATCGCCGTGGTGACCCGTCCGTTCAGCTTCGAAGGTCCGCAGCGTTCCGCTTCCGCCGCGCTCGGCATCGAGAACCTGCGCAAGGAAGTCGACGCGCTGATCGTCATTCCGAACGACCGACTGCTGGAACTGTCCGACCGCACCATTGGCATCGTCGACGCGTTCAAGACCGCCGACACCGCACTGCTGGCCGGCGTGCAGGGCATCACCGACCTGATTACCTCGAATTCGTACATCCACGTTGATTTCAACGATGTCAACGCGATTCTGCGTGGTGCCGGCACCGCGCTGTTCGGCATCGGTTCCGCTCGGGGAGAGGACCGCGCCACGCAGGCCGCGGAAATCGCCATCAGCTCGCCGCTGCTGGAGGAAAGCATCGAGGGTGCGCATGGCGCACTGATCAACATCGCCGGTCCGACCGACCTGAAGCTGCAGGAAGCCGCAGCCGCGGTCGCGCTGGTGCAGAAGGCCATCCATCCGGAAGCGCAGATCATCTGGGGCCTGTCCCTGGACGACGCCTACGGCGACGAGGTGCGTGTCACCGTCATCGCGGCAGGTTTCGATGCCAATTCTAAGAAGCCCGACCAGCCGGCCGAAGAAAAGCCGGCCGCGGCCAAGGAAAACACGGTACCGCTGTCCGCGTTGTCCGCCGGCGTGCAGGCTCCCGCCCAGCAGCCGCAGCCGGTGCAGACTCCGGCGGTGCCGCAGGTGCAGCCGCTGTCCAGCTACATTCCGTCCACTCCGGACCAGAACGTCGCCTCGTTCGACCAGACCACCGAGCATGAAGTGGTTTCGGCTAACGATCCGGGCGACCTCGATATTCCGGATTTCCTGCGCTAAAGTCAACGCGTAGACGCGAAAGGAACATACATGGCAGGTTTCATGAAGAACGCGATGTCGTACTTGGGAATGTCCGACGTCGCCGAGGGTGAGGATGATTTCGAGGATGACGTCGACACCGGCGAGACCTCGTTCGATTCGGATCATTCCGTCACCCCGATGCCTTCCTCTTCGGCTTCCGCTTCCACGCCGTCCGCTCCGCGTGAGCAGTCCAACCCGTTCCAGGGGGGTAGAGTGAGCCGCATCACCACCATCCATCCGAAGACCTATGACGATGCGCAGATGGTCGGTCGCGCCATTCGTGACGGCATTCCGGTGGTGCTGAACCTGACAGGTGTGGCCGAAGCCGTGGCATACCGCATCGTCGACTTCTCCGCCGGTGTGGTGTTCGGCGTGCGCGGCTCCATCGAACGCGTCACTCCGCGCGTGTTCCTGCTGAGCCCGGCCCAAGTGAACATCAAGGTCGAGGAGCCTGAAGACAAGGGTCCGGCCCACGACCTGTTCGCCGACTGAGCCGTGTAGCACAGAGCAAGCACAAATCAGACGATTATGCCCCCACTGAAAGCGGGGGCATTTTGTTATGCGCGCTTGATACAGTGGCAACGTGATTCTCTCGATAATTGGTAGCGTCGTCCATTTTCTGGTCAACGCCTATATCCTGGTGCTGTTCGTCCGCATGATTCTCGACTGGGTGTTGGCATTGTCGCCGACGTGGCGGCCAAGCGGAATCGTGGCCTCGTTGTTCGACGCCATCTACCAGCTGACGGAGCCGCCGTTAAGGTGGTTGCGGCAGTATATTCGTCCCGTTCCGCTCGGACCGATCTATTTTGACGTCGCGTATCTTGTGCTTTATTTCGTTCTTGTGGTCATTGATTTCCTTATTTAGCACCTCTAAAAAACCGTTTTTCCGCAAAATATCTATGGTTTCGTGCTAGAGTCGAACACTGAAAGCAACAACAGTAAGGCATCAAGCCCAAAGCGAGGTGTAAGGATTTATGGCTCTGTTGACGCCGAAAGATATTAGGGAGCATACTTTCCAGACCGTAAGGTTCAAGGAAGGCTATGACGTCGATGAAGTCGATGACTTCCTCGATCAGGTAACCGAGACGGTGGAAGCCCTTGGCAAGCAGGCAGTTGCCGGCGGACAGGCCACGCAGTCTCTTGGCCCGGATGTCGCAGGACTCAATTCCAAGATTTCCGAGTTGAATGCTCAGATCCAGTCCCTGCAGCAGGAGAACGCGACGCTGAAGTCCGCCTCCGAGCAGGCAGCTGGTGCGGGAGACCAGGCCGCTCAGGCCGCTCAGGCCGCGGCCGCCAAGCTTTCCGAGGCAGAGGAAAGCAATCGTGCGCTGTCTTCCCAGAACGAGCAGCTCAAGGGGCAGATCGATCGTCTGTCCGCGCAGGTCGATCAGCTCACCGCCCAGGCAGCCGAAGCGGCCGGTCAGGCCGACCTTGGCGAGCAGCTTACCGCCGTGCAGCACGAGCGTGACACGTTCCGCGCACAGACCGAGGACCTGTCCCGTCAGCTGGCATCGGCCCAGGAGCAGGTGGTCGTGGCTCAGCGTCAGAAGGAGCAGATCGATCAGCTCACCGCAAAGCTTCAGGAAGCGCAGGACCAGGTCGCTCAGGCCCAGCAGCTCACTCAGGAGCATGCTGCCCAGTCCCAGCAGCAGGATGCCCAGGTGAAGCAGCAGGCCATGCAGATCCAGCAGCTTGCCCAGCAGCTGAAGGATTCCCAGATTCGCGAGGCACAGCTGCGCGAACAGGTCGCCAAGTCCGAGCCGAGCACCGAAACCGGCAGCCTGCAGAAGATCGCAGGTGCCGCGGCAAGCGCCAATACCGAGCCGGAGCGCGCCACCGCCATGCTGACGCTGGCCATGCAGCTGCACGACCAGTACGTCGACAAGGGCAAGGCCAAGGCCAAGGAGATCACCGAGGAAAGCCAGCGCAAGTACGAAGAGATCATCGGCAGCGCCAACGACTACTCCAACCGCACTCGTTCCGAGGCTGACCAGTACTCCACCGACACCCGCGCCAACGCCGACAACTACCTGTCCGGCAAGACCCAGGATGGCGATGCCTATCTGGCACAGAAGCAGCAGGATGGCGATGCGTACCTGAACCAGAAGACCGAGGAGGGCGACGCCTACCTTGCGCAGAAGACCGAGGAAGGCAATGCCTATCTGGCCGGCAAGCAGCAGGATGGCGACGCCTACCTTGCGCAGAAGACCGAGGAAGGCAATGCCTATCTGGCCGGCAAGCAGCAGGATGGCGACGCTTATCTGGAGCAGAAGCAGCAGGAAGGCGACGCCTACTTCGCGCAGAAGCAGGAAGAGGGCGACGGCTACCTGGCTCAGAAGACCCAGGACGCCGACACGTACTTCTCCGACAAGCACACCGAGGCCGACAACTACGAGGCCGAAGTGCAGAAGCGCGCCTTCGACTACGATTCGAAGACCCGTACCGCTGCCGACGACTACGCCCAGCAGGTCCGCGACAACCTCGAGACCCAGACCAAGGTCATCGAAGGCAACATCAAGGGCCTCAAGCAGTTCGAAACCGAATACCGTGCACGACTCACCGACTTCCTCGGCCAGCTCGTCAACCAGGTGTCCGATACGAACAACTACGACCAGGACCCTCAGGACAACAACGACTGAGATTAGCCTGTGTCTGACATCATGAAGAATGATCAAAGACGGCTGCGCGACCGCGTGGCCGTCTTTGCGTGTATTGCGATCGCGGCGATCGCGATTGACCAGCTCACCAAGATGTGGGCTTTGTCCGCATTGGCCGATGGCCGTACCATACGCGTGATTCCCGGCCTGCTTTCGTTGACATTGGTGCGTAATCCAGGCGCCTCGCTCGGCATGGGCTCCGGCATGACGTGGCTGATTTCCCTGCTGGCGATGGCGGCCTGCGTGGCGTTGGTCGTACTTGCCGTCCGCACCATTTCCATGAAATGGACGGTGCTGTTCGCCTTCGCCTTCGCAGGAGCGTTCGGCAACCTCATCGACCGCGTCATCTACGCGGAAGGGTTCCTCAACGGCAAGGTCGTGGATTTCCTGAACTACGGATGGTCCATCGGCAACGTGGCGGACATCTTCCTCATGCTCGCGGGCGTTGCGGCGGTGCTGCTGCTGTTCCTCGGGGAACCGTTCAGCCAAAAGGACCTTGACGAGGCCAACGGCAAGACGCTTGGTGATGATGCGAACGCAACCGACGACGGGGCGAAAGCAGCATGAGCCGTCTCGTACCCGCTCCCGACGCGCTCGTCGGCAAACGATTCGACGTCGCGGTCGCCAAAATGCTTGGCATTTCCCGGGCCAAGGCGGCCGACCTCATCGAAAGCGGACAGGCGCGCGTGCTCGGCAGGGACATTTCCAAATCGTCGACCCTGCAGGCAGGCGAAACCGTAGAATTCGACATCGTCGAGGAACGGTCCGAACCGGAACCGATCGCCCATGACATGGCCGTCGTCTATGAGGACGACGATGTGGTCGTGGTGGACAAGCCGGTCGGCGTCGCCGCGCACGCATCCGTCGGATGGACCGGTCCGACGGTGCTTGGCAGCCTGATCGACAGGGGAGTGCACATCACGTCATATGGCGCGGCAGGTCGTCAAGGCATCGTGTCACGACTCGACGTGGGCACATCGGGACTGATGCTCGTATGCAAGTCCGATCTTGCGTACGTGGAGATGCGCCGGCAGTTCGCCGAACATGAGGTCGTCAAAACATATCACGCACTCGTGCAGGGCAATCTCAAAGAAGACAAAGCCACCATCGAAGCGCCGATCGGACGCGCCAAAGTCTCCGACTTCCGCTTCTGCGTGACACCGGCCGGCAAAGAGGCCATCACGCATTGGGACGTGATGGAACGTTTCGGCGAAGCCACGCTCGTATCCGTGAACCTGGAAACCGGCCGCACCCATCAGATCCGCGTGCATTTCTCATCCATCGGGCATCCGTTGGCGGGGGACGCCATGTACGGCGCGAATCCGCAGCTGAGCGAGGCGCTTGGCCTTGAACGGCAATGGCTGCACGCCATGCAATTGGAATTCCGCCATCCGCGTACGCACGTGTGGACCACGGTGAAATCGCACTATCCCGCCGACCTGCAGCATGCGCTTGACGTGATGCGCGCACGGCACGCCGACCAGTCCCTATAAAAGTGTGGCCGGACGGCCAGAAACGACTCCACGCCGTCATGAAGCCCAGCTAAATTGGAACGCATGGCTACTTCCGCAAATTTCGTGCAACTGCATAATCACACGCATTATTCGCTGCTCGACGGCGCATCGAAAATACCGGATCTGGTCAAGCGCGCCAAGGAACTGGGCATGCCGGCCGTCGGCATCACCGACCACGGCAACATGCATGGCGCGTATGAGATGTGGAGCGCCGCGGTCAACGCCGGCATCAAGCCGATCATCGGCATCGAAGCCTATGTGACGCCGGAAACCGCACGTCAGGACCCCACCCGTGTGAGCTGGGACACCAACTGGAATCCGGATCTGGATCCGCTGCATCGCCGCCGTAACCCGGATGATGTGTCCGGCGGCGGTGTCATCACCCACCTGACCATGTGGGCAGAAAACGACGAAGGCCTCGTCAACCTCATGAAAGCCTCCACCGACGCGAACCTTGAAGGCCGAGTCATGCGCTATCCGCGTATGGATAAGGAAATCCTCGCCAAATATTCGAAAGGCATCATCGCCTCGTCCGGCTGCCCGTCGGGCATCATCCAGACTCGTCTGCGCCTGGGCCAGTTCGATGACGCGTTGCGTGCCGCCGGCGAATTCCAAGACATTTTCGGCCGCGATAATTTCTACATCGAATTCATGGACCACGGCCTGAAAATCGAAAAGCAAGTGACCGACGGGCTGCTCGACATCGCAAAAAAGCTCAACGCGCCGCTGCTGGCCACCAACGATTCCCATTACACGCGTGCCGAAGACGCCGGCGCGCAGGACGCCATGCTGTGCATCAACTCCGGCTCCACGCTGGACGAGCCGGGCCGATTCAAATTCGACGGCACCGGCTACTACATCAAATCCGCCGAGGAAATGCGCGAACTGTTCAAAGACCTTCCCGAAGCGTGCGACAACACGTTGGAGATCGCCGAACGCTGCAACGTCATGTTCGACGATCATGAAGACGGCGCGTTCATGCCGCAATTCGACTGTCCGGAAGGCTGGGACGAGACGTCGCTGTTCCTGAAGAAGGTCGAGGAAGGCCTGGAACGCCGGTACAACGGCAAGCCGTCGCTCGAAGTGCTGCGGCAGGCCGACTACGAATGCGGCGTGATCTGCCAGATGCAGTTCTGCGGCTACTTCCTCGTCGTGGCCGACTACATCAACTGGGCGAAGGCCCACGGCGTGATGGTGGGGCCGGGCCGTGGCTCCGCCGCAGGCGCCATGGTCGCGTATGCGATGGGCATCACCGAACTTGATCCGCTTGAACACGGTCTGATCTTCGAACGATTCCTCAATCCGGAACGTGTCTCACTGCCTGATATCGACGTCGACTTCGACCCGGACGGTCGTGGACGCGTGCTCGACTACGTGGGTGAGAAATACGGACGTGACAAAGTGGCGCAGTGCGTGATCTACGGCACCATCAAAACCAAGCAGGCGCTGAAGGACTCCGCCCGCATCATGGGATACGACTTCTCCGTCGGAGACAAGATCACCAAAGCCCTGCCTCCCGCACAGACCGGCGGCAAGGACATTCCGCTGCACGACATCTTCGACCCAAGCGCGAAACGATACGCGGAAGCACGCGAATTCCGCGAACTGTACGATTCCGACCCGGACGCGAAACGCATCACGGACGAGGCGATGGGCATCGAAGGTCTGATTCGTCAGACCGGTGTGCACGCCTGCGCCACCATCATGGGCAGCGAGCCGATCACCAACACGTCGCCGCTGCTGGAACGTACCGACGGCACCGTCACCACCACGCTCGAATACCATACGTGCGAAACGCTCGGTCTGGTCAAGATGGACTTCCTCGGACTTTCCAACTTGACGGTGATCCGAGACACCCTGAACAACATCGAGGCGAACGGCAAGGAACGCATCGACCATACGAAGATTCCGCTGGACGACCGCCCCACCTACGACCTGCTGTCCCGTGGCGACACGCTCGGCGTGTTCCAGCTCGATTCCGACGGCATGCGCTCGCTGCTGAAAACGTTGAAGCCGAACAACTTCAACGATATTTCCGCACTGATCGCGCTGTACCGTCCAGGTCCGATGGATATGGATTCGCACACCAACTATGCGAAGCGCAAGAACGGTCTGCAGAAGATCACGCCAATCCACCCCGAAGTGGCCGAACCGCTTAAGGAAGTGCTCGACGAGACCTACGGTCTGATCGTCTACCAGGAGCAGGTGCAGTCCGCGGCGCGAATCCTCGCCGGCTATTCGCTGGGCAAGGCAGACGTGCTGCGTCGAGCGATGGGCAAGAAGAAGCCGGAAGTGCTGGCCAAGGAGAAGATTCCGTTCTTCGCCGGCATGAAGGAGCATGGATATTCCGAAGAGGCCGCGCAGGCCGTGTGGGACATCCTCGTGCCGTTCTCCGGCTACGCGTTCAACAAGGCGCATTCGGCCGCATACGGTTTGATCTCCTACTGGACCGCGTATCTGAAAACGCATTATCCGGTGGAGTTCATGGCCGCCCTGCTGCAAGGCGCCAGCACGAACAAAGACAAGACCGCGCTGTACCTGGGCGAGGCGCGACGCATGGGCATCCAGGTGCTTTCTCCGGACGTGAACGAGTCGGTGTACGAGTATTCGGCAGTCGGCGACGTCGTGCGATTCGGCCTCGGCGCCATCCGCAACGTCGGCAAGAACGCGGTCGATGCGATCATCGCGGAACGTGAGAACGGCCACGGCAAGTACGTGAACTTCACCGATTTCATCAAACGCGTGCCGTTGGAGGCGCTGAACAGGCGATTGGTGGAATCGCTGATCAAGGCCGGCGCGTTCGACTCGATCGACCCGAACCGTCGTGCGCTGTTCACCATCCACGAAACGGCCATCAATTCGGTCGTCGGCCTGAAACGCAAGCAGGCGGAAGGCCAGTTCGACCTGTTCGCCGACCTGGACGATTCCAAAGAGAACGATTCCGCCATGGGAGACGCCATGGTGCAGGTGCCCGACGTGGAGGAGTGGGACAAGAAAACCAAGCTCAACTTCGAACGTGAGATGCTTGGCCTGTACGTGTCCGACCATCCGTTGAGCGGCATGCAGTCGATTCTGGTGTCGTTGCGCGAAATGTCGATAGCCCACCTGATCGACCGCGCGGGAAGCATGCCGGACGGCCAGCAGGTGACGATCGCGGGCCTGATCACGAACGTGGACCGCCGCGTGTCGAAAAAGGGCAATCCGTGGGCCATCGTAACCGTCGAGGATCTGGAAAGTTCCATCCAATGCATGTTCTTCGGCAAGGTGTACGAGGCCGCCGCGCCCGAGCTCGCCGTCGACACCGTGGTACAGATCCGCGGCCAGGTGGAGAAGCGCGATGAGACAGTGAGCATGCGCGCCACCGAATTCACCGTACCGACGTTGGAGGCGCAGGATGAACGTCCGCTGACGATTGTGCTGCCGCCGATCGCGCTCGACCAGTCGCATGTGCGGCGGCTCGGGCAGATTCTGACCAGCCATCCCGGCCCGTGCGAGGTGAAACTGGCGTTGATGGACGACAAAGGCAACGCCAAGGTGCTGACGTTCGGCGACCGGTTCCGCGTCAAACGCGACACGTCGCTGTTCGCCGAAATCAAGATTCTCTTCGGACCGAGCTCGCTTCCGTTGGCCTGAGCGGTTTGACTTGAACGGTTTGACCTGAACAGGTTTTTGATTGCCGGCCGATGCTGAATGGCGTCGACCGGCATATATTTTTCGCGGAAATCGGCATGGCATGGAAAACGGCGGATCTGCGTGTCTCACAATGCGGCTGAATGTGAGACGACGGGACGTTCTCGTGACTTGGCGTTGTTACCATGGGGCGTTATGAGCGAAGAAAACTATATGCGAATCATTGACCTGCGCGGCAAGAAGCTGACCCGAGCCGAAATGCTGGAAGCCATGCCCCGCGCCGAGATGGGCACCAACGAGGCCACTGAGCTCGTACAGCCGATTCTCGATGATGTGAAGGCCCGCGGCGCTGCGGCCCTGCGCGACTTCGCGGAGAAGTTCGACCATATCCGTCCCGAGCATCTGCGTGTGCCGG
>ERZ1032445.331-NODE-331-length-12399-cov-6.445480_pt1 | contig 12399 bp, 9 predicted proteins | sample MGYA00518161_ERZ1032445 | MGnify/ENA primary metagenome ERZ1032445 (study PRJEB33719, sample SAMN04261326) | wastewater metagenome | biome: periurban shantytown; feature: human; material: feces | host: Homo sapiens | place: Peru: Lima | collected 2013-01-24 ...
CGGCAAAGGCAAGGCCATGAACGACCGCTATGAAGAACTGTTGGCGACCCACGCCGATCTTCTGCCCGGTGCCCTGACCGCGCTGGAAGAACTCAGCGAGGTGGCAACGCTGGCCATCGTCTCCAACGGCGCTGCCGCCGTGCAGGAGTCACGCATTGCAGCCTCCGGCATTGACCGCTATATGGACGGCATTTATATTTCGGAGAAGGTAGGCGTGGCCAAGCCCAGCGCCAAGCTGTTTGAGCACGCCTTCCACGATTTGGGCATCACGAACAAAAGCCGCGTGCTGATGGTCGGCGATGACCTGCTGGCCGATATCAAAGGCGGCATGAACGCCGGGGTGGACACCTGCTGGTTCAACCCCGGGAATGTGGAAAACAAGACCGGCATCACGCCAAAATTTACGGTCGGTTCCTATGAGGAACTGTATCGCATTGTGATGGAGCCGGAGGAGCTGGAAAACCTGGGCGTGCGCAACCGCCGTCACAGCAACGAAGCCCTGCTGTAAAAACCGGGGCACACTGCCGCTGCCCGCAAAAGGCGGCGGCATCATTTTGGAATTGAGGATGTACCGTATATGTTGTTGGAACTGCAAAACCTGGGCAAGAGCTTCGGCGAACACGAGGTACTGCGGGATGTGAACGCGGGCGTCGAGCGCGGCGACCGCATCGGCATTATTGGTGCAAACGGCACCGGCAAAACGACACTTTTGCGTATTCTGTGCGGCGAGAGTCTGCCCGACGCGGGCGACGCCGCCTTCGGCACCGGCGTGACGACCGGATATCTGGAACAGAACGCCCGGCTCGACCCAGCACTGGATGTCTACGCCACGATGAAACTGGTGTTCACTCCGGCGCTGGACGCGATGCAGCAGATGGAAACCCTGCAAAAACAGCTGGCTGCCGACCCGCACAACGCTGAGCTGACCGAAAAGATTGCCCACTGCACCGCTGTTATCGACGCCATGGATGCCTATAACATGGACACCCAAATCAAAAAGGTCCTTAACGGCATGGGCTTTCCCGCGGACACCTGGGCGAAGCTCGCGGGCGTGCTTTCCGGCGGTGAGCAGACCCGCTTGCGCCTGGCGCGGCTGCTGCTGGAACGCCCTGACCTGCTGATTCTGGACGAGCCGACGAACCACCTGGACCTGGAAACGATGGAGTGGCTGGAAAATTACCTGAAAGCCTACCGCGGTGCGGTGCTGGTCGTCAGCCATGACCGCTATTTCCTTGACGCTGTCTGCACCCGTATCTGGGAGCTTCGCGGCAAAAGCATCAAGACCTACCGCGGAAACTACTCAGCCTACCTGCCCCAGCGCGAAGCCGCTGACGAGCGCCAGCAAAAACTGCATGACGCCGCCGTGGAAAAGGCTGCCAAATTGCAGGACTATGTGGACCGCAACTTGGTCCGTGCCTCCACCACCAAGATGGCCCAGAGCCGCCGCAAGCAGCTGGAGAAACTGGAGATCGTCGAGGCACCCACCGCCGAGGCGTGGGAACTGAACTTCCGCTTTGAGTACGACATTGAGCCGTATGACGAGTTGGTCATCATGAAAAACTTGAGCGTACACATCGGCGAGCGCACCCTCATCGATGCACTGGATTACGTTGTCCACCGCGGAGACAAGCTCGTCATTGCCGGCCCCAACGGCGCGGGTAAATCGACGCTTTTGCAGGTGTTGGACGGCAAGCGCCGCCCCTCTGGCGGCATGGTGCGTTTGGGCAGCGGGGCCAAACCCGGCATCTTCACCCAGCAGCAGGCCCGCCGGGCGGGCCGCGTCATCGACGCCATCTGGAACCAGTACCCCCGCTTCACCGAGCTGGAAGTCCGCAGCCATCTGGCACGCTTCGGCTACCGGGGCGAGGAAGTCTTTAAGGACTGCGCGTCCCTCTCCGGCGGCGAGCTGGCCCGCCTGCGCTTTGCCGAGCTGGCCCTTGAACGCCCGAACCTGATGTTTTTGGATGAGCCGACGAACCACCTGGATATCTACATGCGCGAGAGCCTGACCCAGGCGTTGGCCGCCTACACCGGCACGCTGCTGCTCGTCACCCACGATCGCTATCTGATGCAGACGCTGGGCTGCCCCATCATGTATTTAGAGGACGGTAAGGCGACGTTTTACCCGAATTTTGCAGCACTGCAAAACCGCGAAGCGGGCAAAACCCAAGAGCAGCAGAAAACCGAGGACACTGCCAAAAAGCAGGCCTACGGCAAGGAACAACGTAAGCGCCGCGCCGAGGTTCGCGCCCGCTTAAAGAAAGTGGAAACAGAGATCGAAGAGCTGGGGGCACACATCGTTGAGCTGGAAAACGAAATCAACGACCCCGAGGTTCTGCGCGACCACCTGCTGCTGCGGGACAAATGTGATGAACTGGACGACACCCGTTTCCACCAGCAGGAACTTTACGACGAGTGGGAAAAGCTGGCCGAAGAACAGGAATCCTTCGACAGCGAGGGCGAGTAAGTATTTTACCATTCTGTAACTTGTATTCCTGCAAAAAAACGCTATACTATAAGTTTAGCAAACCCATTATGTGAAAAAGTATAGGAAAGTATTTTAAGGCGGGTAGACTATATTGCAGACCACCATTATCGTAGCAACGCATAAACCGTACTGGGTGCCGGATGATCCGATGTATCTGCCGGTACAGATGGGCCATGCCATCCATCCGGCCATCGGCTATATCGGCGATGATACCGGCAAAAATATCTCGGAGCGCAATGCAAATTTCTGTGAGCTGACCGGCCTGTACTGGGCCGCGCACAACATTGATTCCGACTATATCGGCATTGTGCATTACCGCCGCTATTTTGCCAGCCGCCGCAAAAGCCGCTTTGCCGCCAAGAAAAGCCGCGTCATCAGTCACGAGGAACTGTGCTCTATCCTGGCGACCACCAACGTGGTGCTGCCTAAAGAACGCCACTATTTCATCGAGACAAACTACACCCAGTACATCCACGCCCACCATAAGCGGGATCTGGAAACGACCCGAGCCATCATTGCGCGCAAATGCCCCGAGTATCTGCCCGCGTATGATCTGTATATGTCCAAGACGCACGGCCACCACTTCAATATGTTCGTCATGAAAAAGGAGCTTTTGCAGCACTACTGCACCTGGCTGTTTGATATCTTGTTTGAACTGGAAAAAGAGTTGGACATGACTGGCTACACGGTCAATGACCGCCGCGTCTTTGGCTTTGTCAGCGAACGTCTGCTCGATGCCTGGCTTATCACGAACAACATCAGCTTTGAGGAACTGGACATCGTCTATATGGAGCACCAGAACTGGCTGCACAAGGGCACCGCCTTCCTCAAGCGCAAATTCTTCCCGAAGAAAGATGATTGACGCAAACGCCGTCACGGCTGTGGTCGTGACCTACAATCGGCTGGCGCTGCTCCAACAATGCCTGGCCGCCCTGTGCGCCCAGACCGTGCGGGGCTTTACGGTGCTGGTGGTGGACAACGCCTCCACCGACGGTACCGCTGACTACCTGAAAACGCTGGATATGCCTGGGCTTGTCTGCCGTAATCCGGGCAAAAATCTCGGCGGTGCGGGCGGCTTTGCCTACGGCATCCGGGAGGCTGCGGCCCTCGGCTGCAAGGCGCTTTGGATCATGGACGACGATACACTCCCGACGCCCACGGCGCTGGAAACCCTGCTGGCGGCGGACGCTGCCCACGGTGGGGACTACGGCTGGCTGTCTGGCCGCGCCCTGGCCCCAGATGGCGCCGACCAGCCTATGAACCTCCAGCGCAAGACGATGTACCGCGATATCGACGGTTTCGGCGATGGCAAAGGCGAGATACCCGCCGTGATGGCGAGCTTTGTCTCGCTGTTTCTGCGCATCGAGGCCGTGCGGCAGTTCGGCCTGCCCATCGCCGAGTTCTTCATCTGGTCCGACGATTGGGAGTACACCCGCCGCATTTCCCGCGAAAAGCCCTGCTATGTCGTGCCATCCAGCCGGGTCGTGCACGCCATGCAGAACCCCGGCGTGGTGAATATCGCGAAGGACGTGCCCGCCCGTTGGGCCAGATACCGCTACTTTTACCGCAATGATGTCGTGCTCTACCGGCGGGAAGGAGTCATCGGCTGGCTGTGGCTGCTGGCAAAGGATGCTTGGCACACCGTGCAGGTTTTGCGCGACGGCCAGGGCAGCCGGGCCGAACGCATCAAAATCATCTGGAAAGGCTTTGCTGCGGGGGTCAAGTTCCACCCGCAGACACCGTACCTGCCATGAATCTAACGGAACACATCTGCCATATGGCCGCCCGGTATGACGTGGTCGCTTTCGACGTGTTTGACACACTCATCAAGCGTGATACCGCCGCGCCGACGAATCTTTTCCGCCTGCGGGGTGAGGCGTTTTATACCGCCCGCACCCGGGCCGAGCGCGAAGCCCGCGCCGCCAAAAGCGGGGAAGTAACGCTGGCGGAAATCTACGCCCGGCCCTGCCTTGCGGGTTATGACCCCGCGCAGGAGTGCACTGCCGAGCTGGCCGCCTGCACGGCTTACGCACCGGTGCAGGCCGCTGTGCAGAAATTGGCGCAGCAGGGCAAAAAACTCTACTATATTTCCGATATGTACCTGCCGCAGACGCAGATCGACGCCATGCTGCGCCGCTGCGGCTACACCCAGTTTGCGGGGGGCTTCGTCTCCTGCACCTACGGTGTGCAGAAGCGCAGCGGCAGACTGTTCAAACAGTTTTTGCACGAGACGGAACTGGACGCCAGGCAGGTGCTTTTCATCGGGGACAGCTGGCGCGCCGATGTGGCCGGGGCCGCGCTGGCAGGGATAGCTTCGTGGCATCTGCCCACAGGCCCCGCCCCGGCGTCTGACCTCGATGCCTTTATACAAAACCGGTTACAACTGTGTAAAACGGCGGGGGAGGCGCTGGGCATTTCGGTGCTGGGGCCGCTGGCTACGGCCTACTGCCGCTGGCTGCATGAACGCCGTGCCGCGCGCCCGGACGCGAAAATCTATTTCCTCGCGCGGGATATGTACCTGATGCGCGCAGTATACGCCGCACTGTACCCGGACGAAGAGACCGAATATTTGCGGGTCTCCCGCCGCAGCCTGGCCCCAGCGTTTTTGGCGGCGGGGGATTATGCCAGTGTGAGGGCGGCACTGCCACGACAAAGCCTGACCGGGGCGCAGATCGCCGCCTACTGCGGTGCAGTCTGCCCGCCGGAGCTGGCTGTACAAAAATTTAACTTGAAAGCTCCGAACACCGCAGAACCGGATGTCTTTTTGCAAAAACTGCCCGCCCCGGAAAACGCCGAGGCCGTGACCGCCTACCTGCGCCAAATGGGCGTGCGGGCGGGGGATATCCTGGTGGATATCGGAAGCGGCGGCACGACCCAGCTGCTGCTGGAACGGTTGCTGGGCGTGCAGCTGCACGGCTTGCAGCTCTCGGCAGACGAGCGCCTGCGCAGCCGCTTTGACGAGACGCGCACCGAGGTGTTCCTGTTCGGCGGTCAGCCCGCTCCGCGCCTGTACTGGGCAGGTCAGCCGATGCTGGAACGACTCATTTCTGAGGATGTTGGCGCGACGCTCGGCTATCGGGCGGCAGAGGACAAAATAGAAGCGGTTGCGGCGTCCCAGCCTGTCGCGCCGCTGCTGGCGGATATCCAACAGGGCGTGCGGAACTTCGCTGCCGCCTGGCAGGACAGCGTGCTGCATGATTGGCCCATCCCGCCGGAACAGGCCATTGCACCATTTTTGCAGCTGGTGGAAAGCCCGACTGCTTTACAGGTAAAATTGCTGGGAGATTTGACTGTCGAGGATGGCGGTGTGTATCCGCTGGCCGCCCCCGAGAGCGCCGCCCACTACCTGGCCCACCCCAGGGATGTAAAACGCGATCTGGCAGAAGCGCGGTGGAAAATCGGCTTTTTAAAGCGGCTGGCCCCACTGCCGCTGCCCTACGGGAAAATCTATCTGAAACTCAAAAAATAGTCGGGAAAGGAGGGATACCATGGCAAAAATCAGCGTCATTTTACCGGCCTACAACGCCGAAAAGACCCTGCGCACCGCCGTGGAGTCCATCCTTTCCCAGCAGGTGCCGGGGATGGAAATCATCATCGTCAACGATGGCTCCGCCGACGGCACGGCCCGGCTCTGCCATGTGCTTGCCAGCGAGAACGACTGCATCCACGTCATCACCCAGAAAAACGCTGGCATCTGCGCGGCCCGCAACCGCGGGCTGGAAGCCGCGGGCGGCGAGTTTATCGCCTTCTGCGACGACGATGATCTGTTCTGGCAGGGGGCACTTAAACTGCTTTTGCAGACTGCAGAGGATTCCCACGCCGACATTGTGCGCGGCGGGTATGAGCTTTTGCGCCAGCGCCCGGACGGCACCTTTGCCGAGCAGAGGCATCCCACCGGGCAGCCTTGCACAATAGAATTGGGCAAGGGCGGCTATGGTGCCTTTTTGGAGAACAGCGGCCCGCAGTTTGTCTGGAACGCCCTTTACCGCCGCACAGCGCTGTTGGGCCTGCGCTTTAATGAGCGGTGCAGCTTCGGCCTGGAGGATTTCGTCTTTAACGCTGCGGCCTACCGACGCATCTGCAAGGCGGTCTACATCCCGCAGGTAGTCTACCGCCACTTTGAGGGGGCGCAGAGCACCTCCTGCGCGCGGACGGCGCAGGCACTTATGGGGCGCATCCGGGCGTTGGAACCTTGGATGGAGGCGGAATTTCACGCCGCCCAGCGCTGGTGCAGCCCCGACGAAATGCAGGCTGTGTGGAAAAACCGCCGCGCCCAGGCCGTGACATTTTTGATGCACCAGCTGCGGGATGCCCGCGCCCCCGATCCGCTGCGTCGGCAGGCGTGGCGCACCCTGCGGGAAGTTCTGGCCCCATACCCAGGCGGAATGCTTGACATTTTGCACGATGCAGGGAACAATAAAAAGCAGACGGCCGCGCTGCTCTTATACCAGCTGCGGCTGCAAAATCTGTACGATTTGCTGACCATCAGAGAGGAACAACTATGAAAACGATTCTTGTCACCGGCGCGGCCGGGTATATTGGCCGCCATGTGGTCAAAAATGCCCTGGATCGCGGCTATAAGGTCATTGCGGCAGACTTCAACTTTAAAGGTGTGGACGAGCGCGCCGAGTTCTGCGATGTGCCGCTGTTCAGCGGCGACGCTGACCTGTACCGCAAACTGGGCAGCCCGGATATCTGCATCCATCTGGCCTGGCGCGACGGCTTCCGCCACAATTCGCCCGCCCACATGAAGGATCTGTCCAGCCATATCGTGTTCCTGAACGCCCTCATCGACGGCGGCCTCAAAGATTTGAGCATCATGGGCACGATGCACGAGGTCGGCTACTGGGAGGGGGCTATCAACGAGAGCACGCCATGCAAGCCCCAGAGCCAGTACGGTATTGCCAAAAACGCCCTGCGCCAAAGCATGATGCTGACGCTGGCGGATGCCCCCTGCAAGCTGCATTGGCTGCGGGCCTACTACATCACCGGCGACGAAGCCCACGGCAGCTCCATTTTTGCAAAAATCACCCAGGCCGAGCAGGACGGCAAAAAGACCTTTCCGTTCACCAGCGGCAAGAACCTCTATGATTTCATCGATGTGGACGAGTTGGCAAACATGATTGTGGCGGCCAGCGTGCAGGATGAGATCAATGGCATTATCAACGTCTGCACCGGCAAGCCGATGAGCCTGGCCGAGCGGGTCGAGCAGTTCCTCAAAGACAAAAACTATAAAATCAGGCTCAACTACGGCGCATTCCCGGACCGCCCCTACGACAGCCCGGGCACTTGGGGTGACCCGGCCAAGATCAATAAGATTCTGTCCATGGATACCTACAAAAAAGCATAAAAGAGCATAAAAGGAAAAACGCAATGAAACGATTGGGCATCTTTTTCTTTTACGAAAAAAACGGCGATGTGGATGATTTCATCACCTACTACCTCGCTGACCTGAATAAGAACCTGACCGAGCTGGTCGTCGTCTGCAACGGCAAGCTCAGCGCACAGGGCCGCGCGGCCTTTGAACAGTTTACCGACAACATCATCGTGCGCGAGAACAAGGGCCTCGACGTCTGGGCCTACAAAACGGCGCTGGATTCTTACGGCTGGGCGAAGCTCACTGAATTTGACGAGATCGTCATGACGAACTCGACCTTGATGGGTCCGGTGCGCCCGCTCAAGGAAATGTTTGACGCCATGTGGGAAAATCAGGATCTCGATTTCTGGGGTCTGTCTATCCACCACGGCGCAAAGTCGAACCCCTTCAAGGGCAAGCACCTTTATAACTATCTGCCGGTGCACATCCAGTCCCATTTCATCGTCTACCGCCAGCGCTTTGTCAAGGCCCCTGAACTGCAAAATTATTGGGACAATATGCCGATGATCGAAAGCTACACCGACTCGGTGCAGCGGTACGAGGCCGTGTTCACCAAACAGTTTGAGGATAAGGGCTTCAAGTGGGACGTCTATGTCAAGACCGACGATTTGAAGGAGTTCACCGACTATCCGCTGCTCGTCTGTCCGACGCGCCTTCTGCGGGAGAAAAAGTGTCCGCTGTTCAAGCGCCGCAGCTTTATGCACGAGCTGGAAGCCTACCTCAACTATACAGCGGGGGAGCCGGTGCAGGAACTGTACGCCTACCTGCGGGATGAGACAGACTATCCGATGGCTCTCATCTGGAAGAACATGATCCGCACGATGCACCCCCACGACTTCACCCGCAGCCTGGCCCTGACCCGCATCATTGAGCCGACTGTGCTGGATGCCGTTACGGCGGAGAGTATCTGCAAAAACCGCCGCATTGCGCTGGCCATGCACCTCTATTTTATGGATATGCTCGACCAGAGCAAGGCGTTTGCGGCCAAGTTCCCGCCGGAGACGGACGTTTTTATCTCGACGAGCAGCGCCGAAAAAAAACCGCAGATCGAAGCGGCCTTTGCTGATTTGAACCTGCACAGCGTCACCGTGACCGTGGTGGAAAACCAGGGCCGCGATGTGGCCGCGTTTCTGTGCGACCTGGCCCCGCAGCTCAAAGACTACGACTATGCCTGCTTTATGCATGACAAAAAGGCCATCCAGACCAAGCCGGGCAGTGTGGGGGCCAGCTTCGGCTATGTCTGCAACGAGAACGTTTGCAAAAATGCAGCCCATGTGCTGAACGTGCTGTGTGAATTTGAAAAGGATCCCTACCTCGGCATTCTCTGCCCGCCGTACCCGACGCACGGCTTGTACTTTATGAATATGTGCTCCGGCGGCTGGGGCCCGAACTTTGAGAACACGAAAAAGCTGATGAAAGATCTGGGCATCGATATACCCATTTCCGGCGAAAAATCTCCCATTGCGCCCTACGGCAGTGTGTTCTGGTTCCGCCCCAAGGCGCTGGAACCGCTGTTTGCCCACGGCTGGCAGCATTCGGACTTCCCGCCCGAACCCTTACCGCAGGACGGCACCATCAGCCACGCCATCGAGCGCATTTACCCCTTTGTGGCCCAGAGCGCGGGCTACTACCCGGCGGTGGTCATGAGCAAAAACTATGCCGTGACCCACAACGACACGATGCAGGCCTACGCCAGCGGCATGATCCGCCCGCTGGCCCGGGTGTTCGACTGCACGACCTTCTACGGCGCGGAAAACTCGGCCACAGGCTTTGCCTACAAAAAGCACCACCTGTTCAGCCACTATGGGCCGTACTCCGACAGCAAGCGCCGCCACGCGCGGAACTGGCTGCGGGACAACCTGCCCGCAGGTTCCTACAAGGTCATCATCAACACCAAGCGTGCCATCTTTGGACCGCACGAAGGCCCCTACGAGGACTGACCCCTTATGAAACGACTGGTCATCTATTTCCATTACGACCCGGCAGGCCGCATCGATACAGCCTGCCGTATTGCTGTGCAAGCCATGCAGAAGTACGCCAAGGTGCTGTTTGTCACCAACGGCACGCTGACCCCGGCGGACCGCGTCTGGGTGCGGCAGGCGGGCGCAGGCCGCATTGAGAGGGACAACACCGGCTTTGATGTAGGTGCTTACAAAGAGGCTCTGCTGACCCTTGGCCGGGAGAAGCTGGCGGAGTATGAGGAAGTCATCCTCATGAATTTTACGCTGGCGGGGCCTGTCTGCCCGCTGGGGCCGATGTTCGCCGCTATGGACGCGCGGGCAGAACTCGACTTCTGGGGCCTGACGCGCCATTATGCCATGCAGAGCCGCCGCTTTGGCGGCGCGGTGCCGGAACACCTGCAATCCCACTTCCTGGCGCTGCGGCCGCGATTATTCAACAGCGACGCCTTCTGGGACTATTGGCAGCAGATGGCGCTGCCCGCAAGCTATGAACAGTCGGTTATCCTGCACGAAACGCGCTTCACGCCGTACTTTGCTGCCAAGGGCTATATCTGGGATACTTATGTAAATACCGACGATTTGTGCGGCGTTTTCGTCAACCCCATCATGGCCTGCCCGGTAGAACTACTGCAAAAACGGGACTGCCCGTTTTTCAAGCGCCGCAGCCTGTTCACGCCCTATGCCGACGAGCTGCGCCGCACCGATGGCTGCGCGGCGGAGGAACTGTACCGCTATGTGAAAGCGCACACGGAGTTTCCCGTTGACCTTTTGCTTGCGTCGCTCTTGCAGACACAGCCCATGGCCGCACTGGCAAAGAACCTGCACTGGAATTACGTGATAGCAGAACCCGCCGCCGAAGTGCCCGACCTGGCCGCGCTGGGTCTGCGCTTGTTGCGGTACACGCTGCCCGCCGCCGACCCGGTGACGGACTGGTACAATAAAAAGGCCTCTGCCGACGCGGACGCCCTGCTGGGCCGCGCCGCGCAGCTGTTTGAAAAAAAGCCGCTGTTGGGAGTGCTCAGCCCGGCGCTGCCGTTGTGGCAGGGCTGCGCCGCCGCCCGGCGTACCCAGTGGCAACGCGACGCCGGGACACTGGCCGAAAAAGCCGCCGTGCCTGTTGGCAGCGACCCACTGCCTGCACCCAACTGCGGCTGGCTGCTGGTGCGGGAGGCTTCCTTCCTCGACGGCATCCCGCCCTGCACCACCCAGCGCGACGCCTGGCAGCTGGCCCTGACAGCCCAGGCCGCCGGGTATTATGCCGCCGCCTTTGAAACCGCCGCCCAGGCTGCCGCGCGGGCGGATGTTCTGGATGTGTACGAGGCCGATGCCGCTCGGCCTGCCGCCGTGGCCAAGCATCTGGGGCGGCTCATCAAGCACAAACTGCAAAAGTAAAAGGGGAGAAGAGCCATCAAAAAGCAACGCCTTTTTTATCTGGACCTGGTCCGCGCCGTGGCGCTCATCTGTATTCTGGTCGTGCATTTCAATGCGACGGTCACAGGCTATTTCACATTGCCTCATAAAATTTTCACCAGCAACCTGCCGCTGGGCATTTATTTGGGGGATTTCGGCTCCTCGCTGTTTTTTATCGTGTCCGGCGCGTCACTGGCGCTGACAGTCCCGGCAGAGCAAAGCCCCCCGCAATTTTACAAAAAGCGGGCAAGAACTGTCTATCCGCTGTTCTGGCTCGCGTGGTTCGTTGTGTTCAGCTACCGGTTCGTCACGCGCCCAGGCAGTTTCGGCGGGGCCAGGACTGTCACGCTGGTGCTGACCTTTTTGGGCCTTGACAACTTCGCCGTTGCCGCGGGGTGGGTCGGCATGGACTTTGCCTGCGTGGGCGAGTGGTTTTTAGGCAGTATCCTGTTTTTATATCTGCTGTTCCCATTTCTGCAGCGGGCCTTGCGCAAAAACGCCTGGCTGACCTGGGTTGTGACGCTGGCCGTGTGTATCCCGGTACACCTGCTGGGCTGGGATGCGCGGCTGGTGGCCGTACATATCCCGGAATTTCTCTTCGGCATGACGTTTTTGATGCTGCCGAAAAAAGCGCAGTACATCTTGGCTCCGGCACTGCTGGTGGCGGCCATCCCGGCTAAAGGATGGGACGGCAAAATCACCTGTGCGTTGGCAAGCATGGGGGTGTTTATCCTGCTGGCGCTGGTGTCGACGCTGCTGGACCGCCCCTGGCCTCGTGCGCTCGGCGCAGAGCTTGCCAAAATTTCCTACGCGGTGTTCCTTGTGCATCATGTGCTCATCCAGGATATGGCATCCCACTTTGACTTGGCGGCGCTCTCCCGCCGGGACACAGCGTTCCTCTTCATTATCTATCTGGCGGCAGCTTTTGCCGCGGCCAAGGCGCTGCTCTGGCTGCAAACAGCCCTGCGCGGGGCGTTTGCCAAACTGCGCCCCCAGACATAAAACCTGTTGCCCGCTGTTTTAATCCAAAAACAGCGGGTATTTTTTTTAACATTGTACACCCGCGCCCTCTGTACAAAAATCGGCAGGTACGGTATAATAAGTAATAATGTTCTACAAAAAGGAAAGGGGCGTTCCACTGTGTCCGAATTCTCTGTTTCCCT
>ERZ1032445.345-NODE-345-length-12019-cov-36.727599_pt1 | contig 12019 bp, 8 predicted proteins | sample MGYA00518161_ERZ1032445 | MGnify/ENA primary metagenome ERZ1032445 (study PRJEB33719, sample SAMN04261326) | wastewater metagenome | biome: periurban shantytown; feature: human; material: feces | host: Homo sapiens | place: Peru: Lima | collected 2013-01-24 ...
TGGGACGGCATGCAATACGGATACCGCGTCAATGGCCCATGGGATCCAAACCATGGCGTGAGCTTCAATCCATACAAACTGCTGCTCGACCCATACGCCAAAGGCATCGAAGGCAAGATGGAACTCGACCCGGGCGCCTTCGCCTACGAATGCGAGATCAAAAACGGCAAGGTCGCCGGTTCGCCGTTCGGACCGATGAGCACCGTGGACTCTCTGGGACACATGCCTGTTTCCGTGGCCATTGACGACCGCGACATCAACAAGCATATGGGAGAACCATCCCACCCGCATGTGCCATGGAGCAAAACCGTCATCTACGAACTGCACGTCAAAGGATTCACCGCGAACGCCCCATGGCTTCCTCCGGAATTGCGCGGCACCTATGCCGGCCTCGCCCATCCGGCCACGCTCTCCTATCTGCAGGACCTCGGCGTGACATCCATCGAACTGCTGCCCATCCAAGCCAAGCAATCCGAACTGTTCCTGCAGGAACGCAATCGCACGAATTACTGGGGCTATTCCACGCTCGGCTACTTCGCCCCCGAAGCCTCGTACGCCACCAAGCAGGCGCAGGAAGCGGGAGCGGGCGCCGTGCGGCAGGAGGTCATCGACATGGTGCGGGCCATGCATGAGGCCGGTTTCGAGGTCATCATGGACGTGGTGTACAACCACACCTGCGAATCAGGCCCCGAAGGCCCGACCATTTGCTGGCGAGGCCTTGACAATCTCTCGTACTACCGACGCACCAAAGACAAGATCAGCCGCCTGTACGACACCACCGGTTGCGGCAACACGCTTGATTTCACCAACACGCACGTCACCACGTTCGCCGTGGATTCGTTGCGCTATTGGGCCAAACGCATTGGTATCGACGGATTCCGATTCGATCTTGCGGCGACGCTGGCGCGTCTTGACGGCGAATTCACGCGATACCACCCGTTCCTGTACGCGTTGCGCTCCGATCTGCTGCTCGGCAACCTCAAGATGATCATGGAACCGTGGGATTGCGGCCCGAACGGCTGGAGAACGGGACAATTCGGCATCCCCTTCGCGGAATGGAACGACCGCTTCCGCGATTGCACACGCACCTTCTGGCTGACCGATGTGGAACGTGCACGTGGTGGTGAAACCGGCGACATGACCATGCAGTCCATGGCCACGCGCCTATGCGGCTCAGCCGATCTGTTCGCCACCGACCCCGGACGCGGATCGACCGCATCCGTGAACTACGTGGCATGCCACGACGGCTTCACCACCGCCGATCTGACCCAGTATCGGCATAAGCACAACGAAGCCAACGGAGAGAACAACCGGGACGGCAGCGACAACAACCATTCCGTCAATTTCGGACATGAAGGCCCGTGCAGTGATCCGATCATCACACAGCAACGAGAACGGGCCATCATGAACATGCTGGGCACGCTGCTGCTCTCCCTGGGCACGCCGATGCTGCTTGCCGGCGACGAATTCGGCAACTCGCAGAACGGCAACAACAACGCCTACACGCAGGACAATGAGACCACATGGCTGGATTGGGATTGGCTGTACAGCACCGAGCAGACCGCGGAGCTCAAGCTGTTCAACCTCACTTCCCGGCTGATAGCGCTGAGAAAGGCCCGGGACCTCTACAACCATGAGGATTTCTTCACCCGACTGAGCAAAATCGGACTGTTGAAGAAATCCGACCGCGTGCACTGGTTCCTGCCGAACGGAAAGACGCCGCATGATGCGGATTGGACGAATCCCTCGGTCCGATCGTTCGCCATGCAGCTGCTCTCCCCCGACGAGCCAAGCCTGCTCATTCTGGTCAATGGGTCCGACGAGAACGTCAGATTCCATCTGCCCAACGACATCGAATGGGAAATGATCTGGTCCTCGGCGGAAATCGCCGGCGAATATCCCGGACAGGGCACGCAGATCGAGAAGCTGGCCGAGTTCGATGAGGAAGCGGAGGACAAACCTGCCGGGCGATTCCGCAACCATCTGCAGCGTCTCAATACCATGTATTGGCAGATGGATGAGAATGCCGCCAGTCTGAACTCCGCTGACGACGGGTTGTCCGAGGACGATCCGACCCTGTGGACGCTGCCGGCTCTGAGCATCAGCGCGATGAAGCAGATTTCGACGGATTGACGCGCAGCGGACGGCGCAACGAATCGGCGCATACATCAATACGCAAACGGCCCATCCGAAACGTCCGGTAACGGGTGGGCCGCGAATGAGGGAGATGCGGATGCTTCATCTGCAACGTCTGCCAGATACGTCCAACACATCTAACGAGCCCATTGCGTCCAACGCATCTAACGCTTGCCCACAATAACGAGGAAACCCCTCGGAGACCATAGGTTTCCGAGGGGTTTCGAATAAAGCTTGCTGTAAGCTTTAGCGCTTCGAGAACTGCGGAGCGCGACGTGCCTTGTGCAGACCAGCCTTCTTGCGTTCCACGACACGGGAGTCGCGGGTCAGCATGCCGGCCTTCTTCAGGGCGGCGCGGTTGGCATCACGGTCGATGGCGTTCAGAGCGCGGGCAACGCCGAGACGGATGGCACCGGCCTGGCCGGTGGTGCCGCCGCCGTCAACGAGGACGATCGCGTCGAACTTGCCTTCGAGCTTGAGCAGAACGATCGGGGAGTTGACCTCACGCTGCAGCAGCTTGGCCGGGAAGTACTCTTCCAGGGTGCGACCATTGATGGTCCACTTGCCGGTGCCCGGAACCAGGCGAACACGGGCGACGGCTTCCTTACGACGACCGGTGCCGTAGCCCGGAGCGATGGTGGAAGTACCGGTGCCAGCGCCAGCGTTGGTCTCGGTGGTGTACGAGGTGAGCTCCTCTTCGGTCTCGAGAACCGCGGAGTCGTTGGTGTTTTCAGCCATGTTTCTTATCTCCCTTCGGTTCACTTAGCCTGCTGCGAGACCTGAGCGATCTCGAAAACCTGCGGCTTCATGCCAGCGTACGGATGCTCGGCACCGCGAACGATGTGGAGACGATCCAGCTGAACCTTGGCCAGACGGTTCTTCGGCAGCATGCCCTTGATGGCAGACTTGATGATGCGCTCGGGGTTGGTCTTGAGCAGCTGGGCGTAGCTATCGCGACGCAGGCCACCCGGACGACCGGAGTGCATGTACAGTTCCTTGCCCAACTTGTTGCCGGTCAGAGCGATCTTGTCGGCGTTGAGGATGATCACGTGGTTGCCGGAATCGGCGTGCGGAGCGTAGGTCGGCTTGTTCTTGCCACGCAGCAGGGTTGCCGCCTGAGTGGCGAGACGACCGAGCACCACGTCGGTGGCGTCGATGACGTACCAGTCGTGAGTCAGATCAGCTGGCTTCGGAGTGAAAGTTTTCACGATGTACCTTTTCTATATATTGTGTTCCGGACCATCCATCAGCATTACACGCGTTGGTTGGGCGCGGAATAATGCCGTTTTTCAGGTCTCATTATCCGTGGGCTCCCTGAAAGTCCTCGATGGCGAGTGGGAAAAGCGCTTTGAAGGACCCCGTAGGGAAACACAACAGTCTACTAGTATATCGCCTGCCTTGACATTCGGCAACACGAAAAACAAGGGTGTCCGCAGACCGTCGGACCTGTGGACACCCCATGGAATCGCCTATAGAAGATCAGCCACGCATGATGGCGGTGATCTCCTGCAGACGCGGTTCGTCGAAGAGCTTTTCGAGCGGCACCACGTTGCCTTCGCCATCGGCCAGCGGAATACGCCAATTCGGATACTCGTTATTGGTGCCCGGCTGGTTCTGCGTGCGCTTCTCACCGACCGCGTCGACGATGGAGGCGGCCATGAGCTTGCAGGGCGAACCTTTCAGACCACGGTACAGCGCGTCGACAATCTCGTTTTCGTTGGCGGCTTCGTCATCCAGAGCAGCCTTGTCGAGATAGCCCTCCTCGACCAGCATGTTCAGCATGGCATTGTGCTCGGCGGTTGCGGACTTCTGGAATTCCTCCACCGGACCGGACAGCAGGCCGAGCTGCTCACGCAACTTGACGTGGCCATATTCGAGGTAACCGGCCGCCGGAGGCATGTCATGCGTATTGACGGACGCCAGTGCGTACGGACGCCAATCCTTCGGAGTGCGGAACACACCGTCCATCTGTTCGAACCATTCCACGGCACAACCGAGAATGCCATGTTCGGACAGCGACTTGGACACATAGGCCGGCACGACACCCAGATCCTCGCCGACAACCACGCCACCAGCACGGGAAGCCTCAAGCGCGAGAATGCCGAGCATGACATCGGAATCGTAATGCACATATGTGCCATCAGTGGCGGGCTTGCCTTCCGGAATCCACCATAGGCGGAACAGACCAAGGATATGATCGATACGCACCGCACCGGCATTGGCGAACATGTCATGCACCATATCCCGGTACACCTTGAATCCGGTCTGTTCGAGGGCGATCGGGTTAAGCGGCGGCTGGCTCCAGTCCTGGCCCTGCTGGTTGAACATGTCCGGCGGGGCACCGACCGTGGCGCCCTTGGCGAAGCGTTCCGGATTCCACCACACATCGGATCCTGCCGGATGCACGCCGACGGCCATATCCGCGACGATGCCGATCTTCATACCGGCCTTGCGGGCGGCCTGCTGCGCCGCGTGCAACTGATCGGTGGCGACCCACTCAAGCCAGCGGTAGAACTCAAGGGTGTCCGGGAACTTCTCACGCAACTGCGCGACTTCTTCGGAATCACGGTTGTATTTGCGCACCCAATTATCGGCGTCGTCGGAGGGAGCGCCCCACTTGTCGTAGCACAGGCACCAGGTGGCGTAGGATTCGATCTCGTCTCCGCATTCGGCGAGGTAACGGTCGAATTCGGCCTGGCGAGCCTTGGTTCGGCCGGCCTTGTAGATGACCCACAGCGCATGCTTCTTGACGCGCCACATGGCGTCGCGATCGATCAGCCGCGCGTTGTCATTCAGCGATTCGACCTGCTCGTGCAGCGCATCGACCTCGGCCCTGTCCTCGTGGGACAGCGTGAGATATTCCGGCATGGACTCCGGACGGATGTAGCTGAAATTGATGAAACGGCGGGAAATCGGCAGATACGGCGATGGCGTCAGCGGAGGCACCGGCTCCGCGGCGTGCATCGGGTTGATAAGCATGAAGTCGGAGCCGGTCTTCTTTTTAGCCTCGACCAGCATGGTCTTCAGATCTTCGAAGTCTCCCACGCCCCAGGATCCCTTGGAACGGATGGAGTACAGCTGGCTCATCCACCCCCACAGGGAGCCGTTCTTCATATCATCGAGCAGTTCGATTTTCTCAGGAGCGCTGATAACGGTTGCAGTCTCCGTCTCGCTGCCGACAGTGACCTCGAGGGTGTGATAGCCTTCGGGCAGATCGGCGGGCAGGACGAGATACGACGTGAAGAAGAAGCTGCCATCAATCTCATGGGCGATTTTCTCACCGCCCTCATGGGAGATTTTGCCCGTGAATTGCTTGCCGTTTTCCAGCGTGATGGAGGCTTCCGGCACATCGAACATGCCGCCGTGCACCGCCACCTTGCTTTCCTTGCCCACGATATGCAGCACGGTGGGAGCCACCACGCGCGTTTCGCGTTCGGACTTGATGGATGTGATGGACTGGTTGATCGCCTCATCGTTGGAAGCGTCAATACCAAGCGCCTTGAGCACCGCCACTAGAACATCGTCTTCGATTTCGTGGTAATCATGGCTCATACCGACGTAGCTGGTGGCGACACCCACCAGCTTTGCCAGACGAATGAGCGGACGGGCGAGACGCGTTGCGTTTTCGGTCTGTTCTGTCATGGTTCCCAGTCTAGGACCAAAACATGCGCACCACGCGCAGGAATCTCATAAAAATGACAACGTATGCAATTATTTTTCCGCAAGCTGCCGTTGAGCGGCCTTCTGCACGTCGCTTGAAGCGTCCTGCGCCAACTGCTGGAGCATCCGATCGGAAACATTCGGATTCAAGGCGACGGCCCTGCGCACCATGGTCGCAAGCACCACCGGAGCGTCCGGTTCGACCTGCGTTCCCAACGAGCCCAGGAAATCAAGCGTGTCGGAATCCATGGTGGAATCTTCGGCGCCTTCAAGACGCATTTTCCAAGACGTACGTTTGTTGCGCAGCGCGGTGGCACGCACTTCGGGCGACTCATCCTTGGTCAGTCGGCCCACCAGCCAGTTCTTGTCATCGGCGTTTCCCGCAACGGCTTTGCGTACGTCAGGAGACTCGTCGGTGGAAAGCTTGACCAGAATGTTCGGGAACGGCATGGTTTCGGCAAGGAAGACGCGGTCCTCCACCGGCGTATGCGCGTTGCCAGCCACAGCCTCAAGCAATGCGGTGGCACGGGAGAACGCCGCCTGGTCGCTCCGGTCCGGCAGCGGACGTCTGGCGAACTCGCTTAATGCGGCGGAATCAGTGGAATGCCGGAGCCGCTCGTATGTGGCGGTCAACGGCTCGAAATCCACGGTCTCATCGGCGTTCGAGGCGTCGGCCTGCGGATCATTCTCATGCTGCTCGTTCTCATCACTCATATTTTCACCTTACGACACTATATGCATGCGGCTCACAACGTGAACTCATACTTTGACCGGACGGTTGGACGTGCCCACCAGTTGCGGAACGACCGTAGCGTTGAAAGTTTCCACAACTCGGGATTCGAAGACATTCGCCTGTTCCTGCGGAACCACCACAGTCAAGGCGATGCGGTCAGTGTACTGCGCGTCGGTCTGCTCGCCTTCCACCGTTGACAACAGATTCTGGAAGCTGCCCAACTGCGGATAATCAAGAGTTACCTGATATTCGCCGCACGGTACGATTTTCGCCTTGGAAGCAGCCTTGACCGCAATTGACGCACCTGTGGAATACGCACGGATCAGGCCGCCGGAACCAAGCAGGATACCGCCGAAATACCGTGTGACCGCGACCACGCAATCAGTCATTTCGTTTGCCCGCAGCACGTCGAGAATGGGCTTGCCGGCGGTTCCGGACGGCTCGCCATCATCGCTCATGCGTTCCGCAAGACGTCCATCGGATCCACCACACACCGCGGCATAGGCGACATGCCGGGCTTTCGGATGCTGGTCACGGATCGTCTGAACGAAAGCGAGCGCCTCATCCAACGAGCTGATATGACAGGCGTCTCCGATGAATTCCGATTTCTTTTCGACGAAGGCGTCGTGCGCCGGCCGATCGGCGGAATCGAGTATGGTCTGCATGCTGTTCAACCTACCTAACCTCACCGACCGCGCGCATATGCTGCTTCCCGGTTATTTTTTCAGACGACGACGTTGAATTCCTCCCCCTTGAAGAAGGCGGCGATGGATTGGACCACCTGCTTGGTCATGCCGATATACGCGCCGTCGGTGCGCCATGCGATGTGCGGGGTGAGCACGATGCCGGGAATCTTGCACAAAGGATCGTCGGCGGCAAGCGGCTCATGATCGAACACGTCCAAGGCCGCCGGAATGTCTCCGCGTTGAAGTCTTGCGAGCAGTGCGCCGGGTTCGATGACTTCGGCGCGGGCGGTGTTGACGAACAGGGTTCCCGGACGCAACGCGTCGAGGTTCTTCGCCGTGATGATGCCACGGGTGGAGTCAAGCAACGGCATATGCACGCTGACCACGTCTGAATTCGAGATCAACTCGTTCATGTCTTCCACCGGAGTGACATTCAGGTTCTCGAACACCTGTGCCGGCACGTGGGAGTTCCACGCGGATACTTTCATGCCGAAAGCGTTGGCGATGCCGGCCACGGTCTGCCCGATGCCGCCGAGTCCGATGATGCCGAGCTTCTTGCCGAACAGTTCGAAACCGTCGGCACCGTCCCAATCGCCTTGCTTGACCTGCATATCAAGCGCTCCGGCGTGCCTGGTCAGTTCCATGAGCAACGCCATGGCGTGCTCGGCGACGGCGTGATCGCCGTAATGCAGCACGTTGCAGACGCGGATGCCGCGTTCCTTGGTTTTCTCAAGATTGATGTAGCTGGCGACGCCGGTGCCTCCGAACGCATAGCACTTGGCGTCGAGCCTGTCGAGGATGGCATCGGCGCAGTGGAATCCGATGACCATGACGGCGTCGGCATCCTTGCAGCGTTCCACGATGGTGTCCTCGTCCAGTGTGAAATCCTCGTACATGCGCACGCGGGCCACGTTTTCGAGCATCGTGAAGTTCTGTTTGAACGGTCCGATCATCGATTCGATGACCACCGGCATGACCACCAGCGGCAAGTCGGTGCGGTCCGGCTGGGTCTCAAAAACTCCATCCATATCTTTACCTCACATCACGAGCGGAAACGCTCCATACAGGTCGATTAACGAATACGAGGCATATTCTGCCACGGGAAACTACTTTCCAGATGAACCAGCTTGCTCTGCGGTGATGTTCCATTCGCGAACCACGTTCTGGTCCGCGCCCATGGAATAGATCACGTTCCAGATACGTTGTCTCTGATTGGCATCTTCTGTTTCGTTCCAACAGGCTCCATCCGGATGGTCGTCCGAAATCGGACACCACTGGTATTGGCCTTGACGCACATTGGCCGTCGGCACCCAATCGATGCGATTGACCCGCCATGAGCCGGCCACGCCTTTCTTGCCGGCGAACTGGACGCGGGCCGTCACGCCTTGGTTGTTGACCTCGTTGCCTGGAATGTAGGACGTGACCGTCACCGCGTTGCCCAGACCGTAGATGATCCATGTGCCGTTGTAGTTCTCAACGGGCTGCGCGCAGTGGCATCCGGCACCGTAGATGACGTCGAACGCACCGGTGTCGGCCAGCTCATGCGCTTCGGACTGCTGCCACGAGTCGGCGTAGTCAAGATATTCTTGCACGGAATGCATGGCGATGGCCACCACGTCGGCGCCTTGTTTACGGGCCTCTTTGGCTTTGGCCACGGCTTTGTCGATGTCGGCCTGATGGTTCGGATCGCCGCTCTCGCGCAGACGGTCGACGCGCCAATCATAATCGGGGGTTTGCGCGTTCAGGGACACGGTACCGGCGATCAGGCCCAGTTTGCCGCCACCGGTCGGGGAATCGATGACCAGCGGTTTGGTAGAGTCTTCCTCGGTCTTGTAGGAGCCCGTCTGTGCGATGCCGTCCTGGTCGAGGGTATCCCACAGGCGTGTGATGCCATCCGCGCCTTGATCCCACGAATGGTTCGACGCATGCGTGCATGCGCGATACCCCACCTTGGCGGCCGCGTCGGCGACCTCCGAGGGAATGTTGAACACCGGATACCCGGTGTAGGGGCCACCGCGAGGCGCGATCGGCGTTTCGAATTCGCACACCGCGATATCGGAGGCATCGATGTACTTGCGCATCGGTTCGAACAGACTGGTGAAGTCATAGGCCGTACCGTCCGTCGCCGCGGTATTGGGACCGGCGAAGTTGTCCCACAGACCAGGGTGGAACAGCAGATCGCCATTGACCATCATGGCGATGCAATCGGTATCCGGACAGTCCGGCGAATTGCCGTGATGTTCCTTTGGCTCGGCCTTTTTCACCACATGCTTTTTCTGCTTGGCCACGTTCATCTGCGTTGTGGCCCCCTGCCCGGCTTGGGACTGTGATGAACGCAAGCACCGCGCCAGGAACCACCCACCTACCGCCAGCAATACAACAAGCACGACGGCTGCGACGATGGCCAGCCTGCGACGCCCTGCAACCAGCACTTCCGGGTTGCGGGCATGCACCGCCTTGTCCCTGTATCTCATGGCACTCCCCCTGTTTCTTCTCATGCTCCACATCACTCTCAATGTTCAAGATTACCTGATGGCCCCGTACGCCATATGCCAAGACGCACGCTTCCTTTACCGTATTTGAGCCGCACCGCGTCTAATGCCGCTTCCGCACCGCGTAGCCGTTCCGATTGGGTCGACGGTTCGGTATCCGTTCCACGACCCCGCTGCGCCTCGTTCTGCTCTTCAAGCATGTCATCAAGCGAAAGCTGAACCGCCGCATCCGCCGCTTCGACCAAACCGCCCGCGCTCATGCCGGCAAGTCGCACCGGTCTGGTCAACGAAATGGCGTCGATAGAGCTTTCCGGCATGCCCATCATGGCCAGCAATAATGCGACACATTGCGGATACAGCATGCTTGCCGCATCCGTCGGACAGTCCAGCGTATGTCCTTTCGTCGCATAGCTCAAATCCGGGAATCGCAGCTTCACCATGACCTTACGCGCCATCAACCCTCGTCTGCGCAGCGTGCCGGCCACATCATCGCAACACCAGCGGAGCATGGATGTCACCTGCCGCATGTCTTGGGTGTCCTTGTCGAACGTGCGTTCCGCGCCGACGGATTTCTCCTGCGCACGCGGTGCGACAGGGCGGTCATCCAATCCGCGTGCCGCCATGTACAACCCGCGCGCGCTGATGGCTGACCCCGTCGCCTGCTCAAGCGATTCCATGCTCATCTTCGCCAAGTCAGCCACGGAATCAACGCCCCATGCGTTCAGTCGTTTCTCCAAGGACGGACCGATGCCAGGTATGCCACGCAACGGCATCATCTGCACGAATTCGGCATGTCTGGCCACGGGGATCATGAGCATGCCATCCGGTTTGGCATTGGTCGAAGCCATTTTGGCGACAAGCTTGTTCGCCGCGATGCCGACGGAACAGGTGATGTGGTACCGTCTGGCGACCTGATCGCGTATCCAAGCTCCGATGGCGCGGGGACTCTTCCACCGCAGCAGCGCGCCGGAGACGTCCATATAGCATTCATCCACGGAAACCTGTTCGATGCGATCGGTGACGCGGGAGAACACCTCTGTGAAGATACGTCGGGACATCTCACGGTAGTAGTGGATGTCCACCGGCAGAAAGACGCCGTTCGGGCATAGTTTTCTTGCCCGGGAGCTTGCCATCGCCGAATTGATGCCGTATTTGCGTGCCTCATAGTTCGCCGCGGACACCACGGAACGGTTGCCGATGCCGATGATTACCGGTTTGTCGGCGTATTCCGGATGCCGCGCCACTTCGAGGGATGCGAAAAAAGCGTCCATGTCGATATGCAGCACCGTGCATCCGACCTCATCGTGACCCCAGTCACGTTTGGCCGCTGCGATTCTTGGTGCCGTGCTCATGATTCCATGATAGACAACGATTCGGCAGTTTTGGAACAAATGTTCGAATATGGCGAAACCTGCGGGCATACCGGCGTGTCGCATATCAATGAGACCGCTCGACACGGCTCACGAGTTCGAGTCCCACTGACATCACCACACGTTTTTCTCTCATTTTTTCACAATATGGTGTTTCGCACGCGGATAGATGCTATAGTTACATGCTGTTGCGTCGTAACGCAACAGTGGAGTCATGCCTGAGTGGCCGATAGGGGCACCCTGCTAAGGTGTTAGTCGTGTTTAGCGGCTCGAGGGTTCGAATCCCTCTGACTCCGCCTTGAGGGTTTTCGGAGAAATCCGGAAGCCCTTTTTTCATGCCAAAACGGCGGAATACCAACGATTTCAAAACATACGGCGCAAACAGAGAATGTACGGAAATGTACGCCAATGCCAACATTTCCGGTACCCAGCAAGGTACCCGAGTTGGGTACCCAACAAGACAGCCGACGACTGCACTGCAAATAGGCCATCGTGTCGGCAATGGTCATGAGCGGGGGGTTCAGTCTTCCTCATAATCACCCCCGTTCACGCTCACCGCAACGTCCAACAATTGAGACGCCACATCCGACGGAATCCACGCAGACACGCCCCTATACGGCGAAACGTCCGGCCTAGAACACTTCAAACAGCTCCTAGCCTGCACAACGCCGAACAGGGTCTTTAATGGCCCGAGCCTCCGCGAGACGCCACCGACGAACCAGACGACAGAAACGGTGAAAAGTCGGATAATCAGTCTCGAAATCCTCCTGCACGCGCAACGGCAAATCATTATGCGGCAGGGACGATCCGCAAAGACCGTCCCTGTTTACATATCAGTATGTATACATCAACGGCATGCCGTCACAGGCCGAATGCTTTTCGATCCGTTTCGGTAAGCCAATCCGTCCGCATGCCCGGTTCTTGGCACAAATGCATGGCGGG
>ERZ1032445.346-NODE-346-length-12017-cov-6.069888_pt1 | contig 12017 bp, 8 predicted proteins | sample MGYA00518161_ERZ1032445 | MGnify/ENA primary metagenome ERZ1032445 (study PRJEB33719, sample SAMN04261326) | wastewater metagenome | biome: periurban shantytown; feature: human; material: feces | host: Homo sapiens | place: Peru: Lima | collected 2013-01-24 ...
CATCACCGGCATGGCCTACTCCAACGTCGGCCTCGGTCTGGTGCACGGCATGGCTCACCCGCTGGGCGGCCGTCTGGGCGTGGCCCACGGTGTGGCCAACGGTATTCTGCTGGCCCCGGTCATGGAATACAACAAGGACTTCACCGGTGAGAAGTACCGCGACATCGCCGATGCGTTCGGTGTTGAGGACGCCTACACCGGCGACCTGGAGAAGGTGCGCGAAGAGGCCGTGCAGGCCGTCCACAAGCTGACCGTGGATCTGAAGAACCCGACCACGATTTCCGAAGTGGGCGCCACCGAGGCCGACCTTGAGCCGCTGGCTCACGATGCCTTCAACGACGTGTGCACCCCCGGCAACCCGCGTCAGGCAACCGAAGAGGACATCCTCGCGATTTACAAGTCGCTGATGTGATCAGTCAATGACAGTAAACATTAGCTCCCTCTGATGAGGGAGCTGTCAGCGTAGCTGACTGAGGGAGAGAAGTTGCGGCGTAGCCGCTGAATAATAGGTATCGGCCTGCGTCCGATTCAATGTTTTAGCGACTGCGTCGCAGTCTCTTCCTCAGTCTCACTTCATTCGACAGCTCCCTTATCAGAGGGAGCTTGCATAAGCAGAGGGGGCTCGTATATCTAGCTACTTTTCGTGCTTTTCGTCGTAGACTTCGTCGGTGGGGGTCTCGTCGTACAGCTGCTTGCCTTGCGCCTCCGCCAGTTCCATCTGCTCGTTGATCCACGCGGCTTCAGCCGGATTGATATCCGCGGAATTCAGCACTTTCTGCCACACCGGGTAGAACATATGCATCGCCGGATACATGGCGGTGAACAACACCTCCGGCTTATGCGTGCGCGTATGTTGCGGATGCGCATCAAACGTATTCTTAAAACGTCGCATGTAGCTCAGGAACGAACTCAACGACGTATCCATCCGTCGCGCACTCATCGCGGCGATCATGCGCGGCGAGTACACGGTTTTCAGATCCTTGCCCATCAGATGCAGGGAAATATCGATATCCTCATGCATCACATCGGCCTTATCCCGGCAGACCTCATTCACAATCTGATGCCAGGCCGAAGCGCGCAAGGCCATATTCGAGCCGAACAGCAGCGGCTGGCCGCCATCGGCACGGTAGATTCGCTTGCGTAAGGAATTGTCGCCTTTCAACCCGAAATGGCGTGAGGGCATGTCGTAATACATCACCGGACCAGTGGCACCCATCGCGGCCGGGTCTTCGGTGAAGATGCCGGAGACCACCTCCACCCAGTCAGGCCGGATCATACAGTCGGCGTCAAAACGGCCCAGCACATCGCCGGTCGCGGCGTTCAGGCCAAAGTTGCGGGTGGGAATCAGCCCCTGTTCATCGTTCTGGTGCAACAGTTTGACCGGGGCCTCGGGATGTTCGGCAATGAACTGTTCGACAACCGCACAGGTGTTGTCCGTAGAACGATTGTCCACCACCAGCACCTCATGCGGCATGATGGTCTGACGGGTGGCGTTCAGCAGGCAGTCGCGGATGCGTTCGGCTTCGTTCCACGCTGGGATGATGATCGAAACGTTGAGCATAACATCAACAATAGAAAAGCGGGTGTACGCCGCCGGCGTATCCGAGCTTCAAACCCCTCGCTACAATGGGGAGCCATGAGCGAACGCGTGCGAAACGTAAACAGCACCGACACGTCGAGAACCGGTGCCGCAGAGGCCGGGGCAGACCCGGACGACGAGAATCGTATCGACTTTGGTACTTTGTTCCCCGCCAAGGGAGATTCCCGTAGGCCACCGGAATGGTTCGGCCGCGCGCTGCTGTATGTGGCCCTCGCCGTCATCGTATTCATGTTCTGCTGGCGCTCGTGGGGCGACATCTCCTATCTAGTGCTCGACATCATCATCTCGCTGTTCCTGGCGCTGGCCGTCGAACCGTTGGTGGTGGCGCTGGTGGCTCATGGCTGGAAGCGAAGCGTGGCTTCCGCCGTCCGCTTGGTGGGCGTGGCAGTGGTCGTGGGTGTGCTGCTCACGCTTTTTGGCAACATGTTCGTACAGCAGATGATTGCCATGGTCCGCGGTTTGCCGGCCATGTATGAGCAGATTCGTGAGTTCGTGGACCAGTATGCCACGTTCAAGATGCCGGAAATCAGCAATCTCGGCATGGAAATCTTCAACAATATCCAGACCTCGTGGGTCACCGATTTTGCCGGTACCGCCATGAGTACGGTGGGCGGCCTGTTCTCCTTCCTGCTGAACCTCATGACCGTGGTCATGACCACGTATTACATCTCCGCCGCCGGCCCCAAACTGCGCCGCTCCTTCTGCCAGTGGCTGGCCCCCAACACGCAGCGCCGATTCCTGCTGGTGTGGACCGTGGCCCAAGGCCAGATTTCGTCCTTCCTGTTCTCCCGTTCGATTCTGGCGTTGATCAACGCCACCTGCACTGCCATCTTCTTAGAGATTCTGCATGTGCCCTACTGGCTGCCGTTGGCCCTGTTCTGCGGCGTGGTATCCCAGTTCATCCCCACGGTCGGCACCTATATCGGCGGCGCGCTGCCGGTGCTGTTCGCTTGGGGCAACCGCGGATGGACGTACGCCGTGGCGGTGCTGGTGTTCATCATCGTGTACCAGCAGATCGAGAACCTGATTCTCTCGCCGAGGATTTCGCAGCGCACGATGGATATCAACGCGGCCGTCGCCTTCCTCGCGGTGCTGGCGTTCGGCTCGCTGTTCGGCGCGTTTGGCGCGTTCCTGGCGCTGCCGGTCACCGCATCGCTGCAGGCCATCTTCCGTGCGTACACCAAGCGCTATGAGCTGATTGACTCACCACTGATGAACGATCCGACTCCGGAGAAGAAGTCCAAGATCGTCGAGGCGTCCGAAGCGTTCGGCGAGCATGTGCTGCAGCCGATCGGCGAGCACATGCCGCGTGCGGCCAAGGGGTCCACCAGCCGTGTGCCGATGAATGAGGAACTGCGTTTGCTGCAGGAACAGATCTATGCGATTCCGCCACACGAGACGAAAGAATCCGATTTGGACGATTCCGCCACCGTGGCGATTCCGCAGCGTGGTGCCGCGGATACGCAGCAGTCTGAGCAGCCCAAGCAACGCAAGCAAACCAAGCAGTCTGATCAATCTGCCTCCAGCAATCCTAGGGCGGGGTGGCGCTGATGACCCTGCTTTCCGTACTCGATATTCTTCTGGTAATCGTCGGTGGTGCCGGCATGATATATCAGGGACTGTGCATCGTGATGTCCCTGTTCGCCAAGCCCGTGCGCTTCCCCGACGCCCCGATGACCAACCGGTATGCCGTGCTGATCTCCGCGCGCAACGAAGAAAAAGTGATCGGCAACCTTATTGGGTCGATTCGCGATCAGACCTACCCGTCCAACCTCATCGACATCTGGCTGGTGGCCGACAACTGCACCGACAACACCGCCGACGTGGTGCGGTCTTTGGGCTGCCATGTGGTGGAACGCCACAATCTTGAACTGGTTGGCAAGGGATATGCGCTGACGTATCTGTTGGGGCATATGCTCGACATCGGTGTGGCCGATGATTATGAGGCCTACTTCGTGTTCGATGCCGATAACAAGCTGGACAAGCACTACTTCGAGGAAATGAACAAGGCGTTCTGCTCCGGATTCAAGATTCTGACCAGCTACCGTAATTCGGTGAATCTGGCGGATAACTGGGTGTCTTCTGGTTCTGCGCTGTGGTTCATCCGTGAATCGCGATTCCTGTCTAACTCGCGTATGATTCTCGGTTCCTCTTGCCATGTGGGCGGTACGGGATTCATGTTCTCCCGCGAGGTGATGAAGCGGAACAAGGGATGGAAGTTCCACCTGCTCACTGAAGATCTTGAATTCACTATGGATTCGATTCTGCATGGCGACCGCATCGGCTATTGCGGTACTGCGATCCTCTACGACGAGCAGCCGGTTACCTTCTCGCAAAGTTGGCGTCAGCGTTTGCGTTGGAGCAAGGGATTCCTGCAGGTATTCCGTTATTATGGCTCGGCATTGCTGAAACGCGCGGTTCGCGAACGTGATTTCTCCTGCATCGACTTCACCTTGATGCTGTGTCCGTTTACCGTGTTGGGCGTGATTCGCGCGGTGATGGGCTTGCTGTTCGCCGCGTGTGGCTTCGTGAGTTGGTCGAGCCAGCTGCAATCGCTGGCCGGTTGGTCCAGCGGCATCATCACATCGGTGTTGGGTCTGATGGCATTGGCTGCATTGACCATCATTGTCGAGCACGACCAGATCGGTGCCACGAACAAGGAGCTGCTCGCCTATGTGCTCAGCTTCCCGATTTACATGCTCAGCTACGTGCCGATTTCCTTCCAGGCCATCTTCGCCAAAGCCCAGTGGAAGCCCATCGCACATAAGGGCTGACCGAGTCCGCTAGTCCGGAGCTGCTCAGCGGGGCAATCCAACAGCAACCCGGGGGTGCTGCGCTGAGGGTTGACTGGTGGGCTAGAGTAGATGCATGAGCTTAGACAATACTCAAAGGAATGTCGGATTTCAGCCGCCGATGATGCCAGCCGCCGCTCCCGCGTCTTCGCAGTCGCAACAGCCACAGCCGCAAGCATGGCCGCCGAACCCGAATACGGCGGTGTCCATTCGCGGCCTGTTCAAGCACTTCGACCGGAAGATCGCCGTCAACGGGCTCGCGCTTGACATTCCAATCGGCTCGTTCTACGGACTGGTGGGCCCTAACGGCGCCGGCAAAACCACCACGCTCAATATGGTGACCGGTCTATTGGTGCCGGACGCCGGCACCGCCATGATTCTGGGCCATGACGTGTGGAGCGACGTGAACACGGCCAAGCGCATGATCGGCGTCATGCCCCAGCCCGACCAGATCTTCGACCGACTGACCGGTTTGCAATTGCTCGTCTACTCCGGCATGCTGCGCGGCATGAGCCGCGAGGAGACCACGCGTCGCGCCCAGGACCTGCTCAATGCTTTCGACTTGGCCGGGGCCGCCAACACGATGGTCACCGATTACTCGGCCGGCATGACCAAGAAGATCTGCCTGGCCTCCGCGATGATTCACAGCCCGCGCATTCTGGTCTTGGATGAGCCGTTTGAATCCGTGGACCCGGTGTCCAGCGCCAACCTCAAAGACATTCTCATCGAATACGCGAAGACTGGCGGCACGGTGATCATCTCCTCACACGTGATGGCATTGGTCGAAAAGATGTGTACGCATGTGGCCGTAATCAACGACGGTCTGGTATGCGCGGCCGGCACGGTGGACGAGGTCGCTGCTGGCGAAGAACTCGAAGACCGCTTCCTGCAACTAGTCGGTGGCCGCCACGAAGCCGCCCATCTCGCGTGGCTCGATGGCGGGCAGGCCCAAGCCCAAGCACCAACTTCGGCCCAGCCGATTCAGCCGATTCTGCCTACGCCCGCCACACCCACCGATGAGGCCCGCCAATGATCAAGACCGCCATCACCCTGGTCCGCCTGCGCTGGACGCTCACGTTCGCCACCCTGCGAAAATCGGCGTGGCAGACCGTCGCCTATGTCTTTTCCGCTGTACTCGCGGCCGGCACCATCATCGGCACCGGCGTGCTCGCATGGTTCATCGGCATACTGCCGCCCTTCACCGTGAACGCGGATGGCTTTCCGCTGAACATCCTTGGTCCCGGAGGCATCGTCAACATAGTCGTCGTGCTGGTCGGCGCGACCATGACCATCTTCATCGGCTTCATCCAGCTCATGATGCTTGGCGAAGGCTCCACCATGAACCCACGCAAATTCGCGCTCTACGGCATCGCCGACCGCAACCTGCAATTCGGCTTGCTGCTTTCCGGCCTGTCCGGCATCCCCGCCCTTACTGGCGTGGCCTCACTGATGCTCTGGACACTGGCCTATCGGCATATGGGACCAGCCGTAATCATCAGTTCCCTCCTCGCCGCAGTGCTGGCCGTCATCACCATGATGAGCATCTCCAAACTGGTCATCGCCCTATCCACCACGCTGGTGACCAGCAAACGCGGCAAAGGCGCGTTCTACATCTTCATCGTGCTGACTTTCGTCATCATCTGCCAGTTGCCGAACATTCTGGTCAACTCCGGCATAGCCTTCAGCCTCAACACCGAGACCTGGGGCGCGGCGACCGCCATCGCCGCATGGACGCCGTTCGGTGCGGCCTTCCAACTGCCGTTCGACGCGCTTACCGGAGCTTGGGCGGTGCTGATCGCCCGCATCGCCATCCTTGCCGTCACATGGATCGTCTGCTTCGCCGTATGCACTTGGTGTCTGAGGCATGAACGGCTCACCATCGGCGCAAACAGTCCGTCCGAGACCGCCAAAGGCATCGGCGCATTCGCATGGATGCCCGATTCGGCATCCGGCGCGGTGTCCGCACGCCTGATCACCTATCTCAAACGAGACCCCCGCCAAGCCATGACCTTCGCCATGCCGGTCCTGTTCCTGATCATCTTCGCCTTCCAGGCGCACGGCATCAGCGCGGTCGTCTGGCAGTCGCTGATCTGGTGTGGCTGGTTCATGTCAGTGGTGGAAAGCAACGGGCTCGCATATGACGGCCGCGGCTTCACCATGGAAGTTATCGCCGGCGTGCGTGGCCGGACCGACAGAATCGGCCGCGTGCGCGTCTACGTCGGCATCATGGTCGTCTACATGGTGCTGCTCTATCTCGCCGGCATCGTGCTGGTCGGCGCACTGACCGGCCGCTGGGCGCAGCCCGATGACCTCGTCACCGGCCTGATCTTCCTCGCCGTGGGCATGGGCGTCGCCTTGAGCGGCCTGGGCGTGGCCGAAGTCACGTCCTGTGTGCTGATGTATCCGGTCGCCTCAATGGACAAGCCGTTCTCCGCGCCTCAAGGCCGCGCCATGGCCCAAGGCTTCTTCCCGTTCGTCTACGTGCTTGGCAGCCTGCTGCTGATGCTGCCCACCGGCATCGTGGCGCTGGTCATGCTGCTGACGGGAGCCGAAGGCGGCATATGGCTGGCGATTATTCCGGTCGCACTGGCCAACGGCATCGGCATCCTGGCACTCGGGACATGGCTGGGCGGTAAGCTGATGGATGCGCGAATGCTTTCGATTGTGGCAGCACTCGACTCGTTCGCCTCATTGCAGAAATGATCGCCTTGGCATAAGGAGCACGATGGTATCTACAGCGGTATCACGCCGTCAGCGGCGTGAAGCGCAACGGCGGACCCAACGATCGCATCGCCGAACACTGACCGTCATCATTTCCGCACTGACCACCATCGCCCTGTTCGCGGGGTACTGCGCCGCCGACATCACCGACGTGGCCCCCGGATTATTGACGTTGAAGCCCGTCGCCGCACCTGTTTTTGCCGATCCAGCCACCGCCAAATCAGGCGGCACCGTCGCCGGCACCTTGAACACGAACAAGGCCATTGATTCCACGGCCGCTTCTGCGCTGGTCAACGAATTGCTGTCCGCGCAAGGCGTGGGAAACGATACGTCGGTGATCATTGAAGACGCCCAAGGCACCGTCGCTGCCGAACACGAGTCGAACACTCCACGCGAGCCTGCATCCACACTGAAAACGCTGACCGCGCTCGCCGCCTCATCCACCCTGAATATGGCATCCACCTTGGATACCCAAGTGTTCCTCACCCAATCCGATGACGGCACCAATACGTTGACCCTCAAAGGCAATGGCGACATGCTGCTGTCTGCAGGCGATTCTGACGCCAACCATACCAACGGACGTGCCGGTCTGAACACCTTGGCCAAGGCCACCGTGGCCGCGCTCGCCCAGCGAGGCATCACTTCCGTCAATCTCGAGTACGACGACACCCTATTCGGCGACTCACGCATTCCCTCAGGTCTGTCGGAAGGCGGCGCAGTCTTAAGCGACTACACCGTCTACTTCACGCCGGTCTCATCAATGGCGATTGATGGAGGCCGCCAATACACCGCCGATACGCCTGCGCCGGCCGACCCCGATGATTCGGCCGGATACCCGGAACTGTCCCAGCACGCCGCCAGCGATGTGGCCACGAAATTCGCCGAACTGCTCCAATCGAACGGCGTGGCCGTTACCGGAGACGTGACGGCAAACACCGCTCCATCCGGCGAAACGCCTTTGGCTTCGGTGAGTTCGGCAACACTGTCCGAAATCATGGCATACACGTTGCGGCATTCGGACAATACGCTGGCCGAGGAGTTCGGCAGACTCACCGCCTTGGCGAAATCAGCGACAAACAGTCCTGAAGGCGGCACGGAAGCGGTCAAATCCACTCTGAACGATCTCGGTCTCGACACATCCGGTCTGACCATGGCCGATTGCTCCGGCCTGTCTCCCGGCTCCCGGCTCACCGTACGCACGCTGGCGGCCGTCCAACAACGTAATCTGACCACCGAGAGCGGTGCTGCTGGTGCGGAAGGTCTATCCATCGCGGGATTGGTGGGCACGGCGCAGGATCGGTATACGGATGATGCCGTGGCTGGTCTGCTGCGCGTCAAAACCGGCAGCCTCGGCACGGTTACGTCGATGGCCGGCAATGTGTCCCGCACCAATGGGGGAGCGTTGTCGTTTGCCGTGGTGGTCAACAATCCTGAGGATTATGCCGCCGCGCGTAGCGCCATCGACTCGTTTATCACCAAGCTCGCGGGGCTGTAAAAGAGGCATCAAGGGCCATCAAGGGCTACAAAGGCCGTAAACGTCCATAAACGCACGAGTGCCTATAACCAGAAAAAGGTGGTGAGTACATGGCATATTCCGCACGATTGCGCAAGGCCGTAGGCGCGGTCCGCGCAACGCTGAGTGCCGTGGAACTATGCGATGTGCAGGCTCCCGAATTCGCGCAGCATGGGGACCATGCCGTTGCCGCCGATGCGCCGCTCGTGCTCGTGGCCTGTTCAGGCGGGCGCGATTCGATGGCACTGGCTGCGGTGAGCCATATCGTATGCACGTCCATGGGCGTGCGTTGCGGTGCCGTGATTGTGGATCACGGCTTGCAGGCAGGCTCCGAACAGGTCGCCAGCGAGGCCGCGGATCGTTGCCGCGCGTTGGGACTGGGCCCGGTCATCGTGCGCAACGCAACCGTACAGGCGCGCGGCGAGGGCCTCGAAGCGGCCGCACGACAGGCCCGGTATGACGAGCTGTGCGCCGCGGCGCACGAATCGGGTGCCATTGCCGTGCTGTTGGCCCACACTATGGACGATCAGGCGGAAACCGTATTGATTGGCCTGCTGCGCAGTCGAGGCGTGGATGCGTTGGCTGGCATGCCGCAGGTCTTCACACGCAGTGGCGCGACTTTTGCGCGGCCACTGCTTACCCTTACTCGAGCCGAAACCACCGGCATCTGTGAAGACTTAGGTGTGGAATATTGGGATGACCCCACCAATGGCGATGCGGTAGACGGCGAGTTGCCGAACGACTATCCGTTGCGCTCGCGGGTGCGTCACGACCTGCTGCCGGCCATCGAACGATTCGCTGGATTCAATGTCACCCGCCATTTCGCCGAAAGCGCACGGTTGGCCAGAATGGATAAGGAGTATCTGGATCAGCGATCCGACGAGGTGATGGGGGAGGCGGTTGCGGCAGTTGATTGGCCGGCATCGTCGGCAGCTGTATCGACCGATGCGCCACGAGCCTGTGTGGCAGGCGATACCAACGATTCGAGCCATGGCATCGGCCTGATGATCAGCGTCAAACGTATTGCACGTGAGCCAGAGGCGATTCGGTTGCGGGTCATCGCTCACGCGCTGAGCCAAGCCGGTGTGAACGCCAGTGCTGCCCAGATTGCCGCCATCGACCGGCTGGTCGTCGATTGGCATGGGCAAGGCGGCGTCTCACTTCCCAGAGGTTATTCAGCCAATCGCAAGAAACACGTCATTCGCGTGTGCCAAGATGGAGCGCATGCGAATCGCTGACGTTGAGGAAGATATTGACCACGAGCTGGTCAGCAAAGAACAGATTGATGCCAAGATCCACGAGATGGCTGCTCTCGCGAGCGAGGATTACCGCGATAAGAATCCGCTGCTCGTTGCGGTGCTGAAAGGGGCCGTGAATACGCTGGTCGCGTTCACCCAGGCCATGAGCATTCCTGTACAGATCGACTTCATGAGCCTGTCGAGCTATGGCTCGGGCACAGTGTCGAGCGGTGAGGTCACAGTCAGGCAGGATTTGTCCGCCGATGTTCGCGGACGGCACATTTTGATTGTGGAGGATATTGTTGATTCAGGACGCACGCTCGCGTGGCTGGTCGCAGAACTGAAACGTCGTGGTGCCGCTTCCGTGGAGGTCTTCGCTTTGCTGAGCAAGCCTTCCCGCCGAGAAGTGGACGTTGATGTGAAGTACGCCGGCTATGAGATTCCGGACGAGTTCGTCGTCGGCTTCGGCCTCGACTTTGACGAACGCTACCGCAACCTCGATTCGATCGCGGTCCTCAAGCCGTCCGTCTACCAAGGAGTGCAAGCATGAGCTTCCCGCAAGGGCCGGGTAACGGCAATAATCCGAACCCGAACAACAACCGTAACAACGGCAACCCGTTCACCAACCCGTTCAACCGTGGCAATAACGGGACCAATGGCAAAGGCAACAACAACGAGAACCGCCCGATATGGCAGTCCCCTTGGCTGTGGGGTGCCGTGCTCGTGGTCATGGTTGTGCTGATGTTCCAGATGTTCGCCGGCGGTGGCACCAAAACCATCGATACTAAAGATGGTTTCGCGCTGATCAATCAGGGCAAGGCCACCTACGCCGAGATCACGGACAACAAGCAGGTCGTCCGCCTTGAGCTGAAGAACGACTACACCAAGAAGAACGCCGACACCGGCAAGGTGACCAACTACGGCAAGAACGTGCAGTTCTACTACACCTTCGCGCAGGGCGCACAGGTGGCCAAGGCCGTGGAGAACGGCGATCTCGAAAAGGGCTGGACCTCGAATATCGAGCAGACCAGCATGATGAGCTACCTCATCACCTCGATCCTGCCGTTCATCATCTTCTTCGCCCTGTTCTGGTTCCTGATGAGCCGCATGGGCGGTGCCGGCGGCATGCTCGGCATGGGCGGCAAGAAGAACAGCGGCAAGCTGCTCGAGGGCCAGACCCCCACCACCAAGTTCGCCGATGTGGCCGGTGAAGACGAGGCCGTGGCCGAAGTCGAGGAAATCAAGGACTTCCTCAAGGATCCGTCCAAGTACAAGGCGCTGGGTGCGCGCATCCCGCGCGGCGTGCTGCTGTACGGCCCTCCCGGCACGGGTAAGACGTTGCTGGCCCGAGCCATCGCAGGTGAGGCCGGCGTGCCGTTCTACTCGATGGCCGGCTCCGACTTCGTCGAAATGTTTGTGGGTCTCGGTGCCTCCCGTGTGCGTGACCTGTTCGATGAGGCCAAGAAGAACGCTCCGGCCATCATCTTCATCGATGAGATCGATGCCGTGGGTCGCAAGCGTGGCTCCGGTATGGGCGGTGGCCACGACGAGCGCGAGCAGACGCTGAACCAGCTGCTCGTCGAGATGGATGGTTTCGACAACGACACCAACCTCATCATCATCGCCGCCACCAACCGCCCTGACGTGCTTGACCCCGCTCTGCTGCGTCCGGGTCGATTCGACCGTCAGGTAGGTGTGGCCGCGCCTGATCTGGAAGGCCGTGAGGCAATTCTGAGGGTGCACGCCAAGGGCAAGCCGTTCGTACCGGACGTCGATCTGCACATGGTCGCCGTGCGCACGCCGGGCTTCACCGGTGCCGATCTGGCCAACGTGCTCAACGAAGCCGCGTTGCTGTGCGCCCGTGCCGGTGCCCAGTTGATCGACAACCGCGCCATCGACGAGGCCATCGACCGCGTTCAGACCGGCCCGAAGCGCAAGTCTAAGGGCATGGCTCTGGAAGAGCTGCGCAACACCGCATACCACGAGGGTGGCCATGCGCTGGTGGCCGCCGCCTTGAACAACACCGATCCGGTGACCAAGGTGACGATTCTGCCGCGAGGCCGCGCCCTCGGCTACACCGCCGTCATGCCGACCTCCGACCGCTACTCGCAGTCGCGCAACCAGCTGCTCGACCAGATGGCCTACGCGATGGG
>ERZ1032445.358-NODE-358-length-11874-cov-7.649547_pt1 | contig 11874 bp, 6 predicted proteins | sample MGYA00518161_ERZ1032445 | MGnify/ENA primary metagenome ERZ1032445 (study PRJEB33719, sample SAMN04261326) | wastewater metagenome | biome: periurban shantytown; feature: human; material: feces | host: Homo sapiens | place: Peru: Lima | collected 2013-01-24 ...
GGATATTTCTTGTATACTATTGAAAAAGGAGGATGTTTCCCATGAAAAATACCACTGCAATGGCCGATTATGAGCTGCGCCACATCGAAGCGCTGCGCAAAAATTTAGCGGGCTGCACCGTACTGCTGAAAAAGGACGGCAGCTTCCCGCTGGAAAAACCCTGTACCCTTGCCGCCTACGGCAGCGGCGTGCGCCGCACGATCCGGGGCGGCACCGGCTCCGGCGAGGTAAATTCACGCTACAGCGTAACCATTGAGGAAGGGCTGCAGCAGGCAGGCTTCACCCTGACCGGGATGGAGTGGCACACCGGCTACGAGCAGGCGCGGGAAAAGGCCCACAAAGCCTTTTTGAAGCAGCTGAAAAAGGACGCCAAAGCCGCCAAGCAGAACTTTATCCTCTACGGCATGGGCAAGGTCATGCCTGAGCCAGAATATGACCTGCCGCTCAACGCTGAGGGCGATGCAGCGATTTATGTTGTCTCCCGCATTTCCGGTGAGGGCAACGACCGCACGCCACTCAAGGGCGACATCCGCCTGACGGATTCCGAGGTGCGGGATATTTTGGCGCTGGACAAAAAGTTTACCCGCTTTATGCTGGTGCTGAATGTCGGCGGCGTGGTGGATCTCTCCCCTGTTATGGGCGTGCGCAACATTCTGCTGCTCTCTCAGCTCGGTGTCGAGACCGGCGGTGCGCTGGCGGATATTCTGCTGGGCAAGGCCAACCCCTCCGGCAAGCTGACGACCACTTGGGCCGCCTTTGAGGAATACCCGGAAATGCCAGACTTTGAGGACATGAACGAAACCCGCTACCGCGAGGGCATCTATGTAGGCTACCGCTATTTTGATACCTTCCGCAAGCAGGCTCTTTTCCCCTTTGGATACGGGCTTTCCTACACAGAGTTCCGCCTTGGGGCTGCCGAGGTGGAGGCAAACGGCGCGCAGATCACTGTGCGCACTGCCGTGGAAAACATTGGTGTTTTGGCAGGTCGGCAGGTCGTACAGGTGTATCTGAGCAAGCCCGCCGGTAAGCTCGATGCTCCCTGGCAGGAGCTTTGCGCCTTTGCCAAGACCCGCACACTTGCCCCGGGAGAAGCAGGAACTGTCTCCTGTACCTTTACCCTGCCGGAGATGGCAGCGTATGATGCCGAGACTGCCTCCTATATTCTCGAGGCCGGTGATTACCTTGTCCGTGTCGGCGTCAGCAGCGCCGAAACCGCCCCCGCCGCCGTCCTGCATCTGGACAAGACGGTCACGACTCTGCAGGCCAAAAATGTGCTGGGATGCACGGATTTCACTGACCTTGCCGCCCCTGCCGCCACAATGGATTGCCCGGGGGGTGTGCCGGTCATCGAAATCGACCCGGCCGCGATTGCCTGTGAAACGATAGACTATGCCCGCACCGAGGAAGTTTTGCCCGAGGTGGACGCCCTGACCAAGGAGGACGCCTCTCTGCTGCTGATCGGCGACTTCGACCCCAACGCAAAGGGGTTTGCTTCGATGATCGGCGCGGCGGGCCGCCATGTCTGCGGTGCTGCGGGCGAGAGCTGCAGCACTGTCAAGGGCATTCCTTGGCTGATCATGGCCGACGGTCCTGCCGGCCTGCGCCTTGCGAAGGAGTATTATGAGGACGACAAAGGCACGCACGCTGTCGGCAATGCTTCGATGCCGGATTCCATTATGGAAATGCTGTCCGGCCCGATGAAGCTGGTGATGAGCCTGATGGGCGGCAGCGGCAAACCGAAGGCCGGCTGCGAAATCAAGACCCAATACTGCACGGCCATTCCCATCGGCACCGCGCTGGCACAGAGCTTTGACCTTGCTTTTGTGGAGCAGTGCGGTGACATTGTGGGCGAGGAGATGGAGCGCTTCGGCGTGCAGCTGTGGCTTGCCCCGGCGCTGAACATCCATCGTTCGATCCGCTGCGGGCGCAATTTTGAGTATTACTCGGAGGATCCGCTCGTTTCCGGTAAGATGGCAGCAGCCATGACGCGCGGCGTGCAGGCGCACAAGGGCTGCGGCACGACCATCAAGCACTATGCCGCCAACAATAAAGAGTACAACCGCACCCGCAACAACAGCATGGTTTCCGAGCGCGCCATGCGTGAAATTTACTTAAAGGGCTTCGGCATCTGCGTGCGGGAGTCCCATCCCAAGGCCGTTATGACCTCCTACAATCTGCTGAACGGCACCCACACCGCCGAGCATCGCGGGCTGATCATGGATATTCTGCGTGCCGAGTTCGGCTATGAGGGCATTGTCATGACCGACTGGGTCACGGCGATGGCCGGGGACAGCCGCTCTGCCAACCGCGACTCGCAGGCACAGCTTGTGGCTGCGGCAGGCGGCGATTTGTTTATGCCTGGCAACAAAGGTGATTACGACAATCTGCTGCAGGGCATCGACAGCGGCGCAGTAACGCTGGAGCAGGTAAAAATCAATGCCTCCCGCGTAGTCAAAATGGCGCGGGCGCTGACAAAAGAATAAGACGCAAAAACCTCTGCAAGGCAATCGCTGCCCCGCAGAGGTTTTTTGGATAAGCACTTACTTTTCGCGGTATTCCATCGGAGTTTGACCTGTGACCTCCTGAAAAATCCGGCTGAAATAGTTGCGTGTGCTAAAAGAAAGTGCAGCGGCAATGTCCTGCACGGTCTGGTCGGTGCTTTTCAGCAAAACCTTGGCGCGCTCGATCTTGGCAAATTTGATGTAATCTGTCACGCTCAAGCCCGTCTCCTCTTTAAATTTGTGGGTCAGATAATATTCCGTATAGCCCACCAGCGCTGCAAGATCTGCAGCGCGTATTTTTTTATCGAGATTCATCTCAATATAGTCCACACACTTTTGCACCTGCTGACTGAGGTTGGGGTTGGTGCGGCATTTATGCACGCGCCGGACAAAGTCGTCATACATCATAAGGCCGAGCGGTTCAAGATCATCCAATGTTTTTGCATTTTCAGCGGATTGGATATAGCTGTCCCCCAGCGCGTAGGCTTCCTCCGGCGAAAGGCCGCCCTCGATGGCGGCACGGCATACCAGCGAGGTAAACACAATAATGCTTGTTTTGCTCTGGCGCAGGGCATCATCGCTGCGCACCGGCACACCTGCGCTGATCCCCATGCTGGCGGAAAGTGCCTGCTTATAATTCAAGTCGCCGGTGCGCACCATCTGCAGAAGTCCCTGCTCTGCCATCCAGACCTTGTGGCGGTCGTGAGCGGGCTGCTGCACTGTACTGTGTTCCTGCGCCAAAGACTCGCTGTTGATGTCGCTGATCGTAAGGTGGTTACCGGTCAGGCAATAGTGCATCATCAGGGCGTAGCGGTGCAAAACCGTGCATTGCAGCACGGGGACGGTTTTCAACGCCTCGTACAGCTGCATGGTCCATGCCACGCTCGTTTCCAGACGGTTATAGTATTGCAGCCCCTGCTCAATCCCGCGCAGCGAAACATCCTGATAAAACACCGGCCCGATGACCCAGGCGCGTTTCAGCACACTGCCGTCTTTTTCAAAGGCAGCTGCCCATGTCATGCCAATGGCCGTGCCGAGTGTGACCGGCGTTGTGTGCCGGCTGCCGTAGTCCAGCATTTTTTTCTTACAGCCGAATAAGTCAAATGCGCCGGAGAGGAACCCCGCCTCCGGGCAGTTGCTCTGCAGCAGGCTGCCATCGGCATTATAGCACCATGTATAAATGTTGCCGCCGCACTGGATCAGTTCAGAAAACAGCTCCATATTTTGAAAAACATCCATCGCATCACCCGCTTTTTATACCAGTATACCACAAAAAAGTGGCTGCCGTACAGACAGCCACTGATATTTTTATGCGTTGGCGTATCCGCCCAGCGCCGCAAGGCTGGGCTTCGGGGTGCGCTGCATCGTTTCGCGGTTCACGGCAATCAGGCCAAAGTTCATGGCATAGCCCTTCTGCCACTCAAAGTTATCCATCAGGCTCCAATGGAAGTAGCCCTTGACGGGGATGCCGTCGGCGATGCAGTTTTGTACGCCCGCCAGCGCGGCCTCGATAAACGCCACGCGGCGGGTATCATCGGCGGTAGCAATACCGTTTTCAGTCACCATCAAGTCGCCCTTAAAGTTGGCAGCCACCTTGCGGATGACATTTTCCAGCGCCTGCGGGTAGACCTCGTAGTTCATCTGGGTCAGCTCGGCGCCCTGCGGGGCGGGCAGCTGCCCCTGCGCACCGTACAGCGTGCGGGTGTAGTTTTGCACGCCGAGGAAGTCATCTTCTTTAATATAAGGAAGATAGTGGGTGAACTCCTCCTCCCATGCGGCGGCGGCAAAGGCTTCACCGCCCGGCTGGGCCTGCAGGTCATGCAGCGAGAGGGTCAGACCGACCTTGACCTCAGGGCAGATTGCCTTGATGGCCTCCCGCGCGGCGGCATGGGCGCGCAGAACCAGCAGATCACCCTCCGGCGTGCGCTCGCTGACAAAAATTTTCGGCTGCGGGGTGCCGAACACGGCGGCGTTTTCGGCGGCGGCGTACTTCATGTTTTCCATCATCTTCTGGAAGTTCATACCCACCTGCACGCTGCCCTCGGCGGATTTGCCCGCGTTGGCGGCGGCTTTGGCAGCCTGCTCGGCCATCAGGCGGAACCGCTTGGAGATTGCCGCCAGCTGCAAGCCCATATTTGCCTCATTGATGGTGCAAACATAAGAAAGCTCGCTGCCCAGCTGCCGCATCACATAGCCGGCATAGCGCTTGAAGTATTCGACCGTGGATTCTGCTTCCCAGCCGCCCTTGGCAATCAGCCACTTGGGGCTGGTGAAGTGCAGCAGCGTCACAACAGGTTCCACGCCGTGTGCCTTGCAGCAGGCAATGACCTTGCGGTAATGCTCGATTTCGGCGGGGTCAAACTGGCCCTCCTCCGGCTCGATGCGCGCCCACTCGATGGAAAAGCGATAGGCGTTCAGCCCGGCGTCTGCCAACAGCTTGATGTCCTCTTCATACCTGTTATAATGGTCACAGGCGATGCCGCTCGGCTCGGCAAAGCTGGTGTGGGGCAGCTGCTCCTGCGCCCAGTAGTCGGAATGGATGTTGTTGCCCTCGACCTGATGGGCGGCAGTGGCCGCGCCCACAAAAAAGCCTTTTTCAAATTTCTGCATGATTTTCTCCTTACCTGTGCTGTCTAAAACAAATCAAGAAACCTCTATACCTGTATCATAGCACAGCAAGCGCAAGCTGTAAGTGTATTTTTTAGCAAAATGGGGCAATATTTCGTGTGTGTCGGAAAAATGCGCGAATTTTTGTTCCTAACCTGCTGATTTTTACCCCCTGCTGCTTTTTTGTTTCTGGTATAGTGGTGTCAGTGCGAAAAAACACTGCGGAATTATTCTAGGAGGAAAACAAAATGTTCAAAAAGAAACCCACTGCTTCTGAAATTGACGGCGTGCAATACCGCCGCGCCAAGCTTTGGCAAATCATCTGCTATGCCTGCAACGGCCTTGTCGGCATGAGCGTCTACTCTCTCATCGGCATGGCGAGCTATTCCGCCAGCATCGGCTACGGCATCACGACTGCTGCCGTCGGTATTATCCTGACCTGCTCCCGTATTCTGGACGGCATCACCGATCCCCTGCTTGCCTTTGTGTATGACCGCGTCAACACCAAGTTCGGCAAGCTACGCATTTTGCTGGTTGCGGGCTATCTGATTGAGGCGCTCGCCCTGTACGGAATGTTCACCGGCTTCTCGTCCAAGGGGCTGGGCCTGCCGGTGTTTGCCCTGCTGTACATTGTTTACATCATCGGCTACACCATCACCAACATGACTGCGCAGACCATTCCCGCCATCATGACGAATGATCCGCGCCAGCGCCCGACCATCGGCGTCTGGACCACGGTATTCAACTACATGGTTCCCATGGTTATGTCCATGGTTCTGAATGTTGTGCTGCTGCCCAAGTGCGGCGGCACCTACAACCAGGCATTTCTGACTGCCGCCTGCAATATCACCCTGATCGTTGCCGCCATCGGCACCCTGCTGGTCTGCCTCGGCGTTTCCGCTTTCGATAAGCCCGAGAACTTTGTCGGCACCAAAAAGTCCGAACCGCTGAAGATGGCGGATGTTGTGGAGGTTCTGAAGCACAACAAGCCCCTGCAGTGCTACATTGCCTCCAATGCTTCTGATAAGCTGGCCCAGCAGGTCGGCAGCCAGGCCATCATCGGCACACTTCTCAGCGGCATTATCATCGGCAACATGGGTCTTGCCACGATTCTGTCTGTTATCAGCATGATCCCGTCCATCTTCTTTGCCGCGTTCGGTGCCAAGTATGTCGGCAAGCACGGCAGTAAAAAGGGCATTGTCAACTTTACCTGCATCAGCATGGTCATCACCGCTGTTCTGGTCGCGTTCTTCATTGTCATTGACCCCAAGCAGATCGGCGTCATGGGCAGCCCGGCCATGATCATCTATATGCTGCTGAGCCTTCTGCAGAACGGCTCCAACATGTGCATCACCACCTCTAACACCTCGTACATGGCGGATGCCATTGACTTTGAGCTGGACCGCAGCGGACGTTATATCCCCGCCGTTGTTTCCGGCACCTACAGCCTGGTCGATAAGCTCATCACCTCTTTTGCCGCTGTCATCGCCACCGGCGCTGTGGCGCTGCTGGGCTACACCACCACGATGCCCCAGCCCACGGATCCTTCCACCCCGGCCATCTTCTGGATGACCATGGTGCTCAAGTTCGGTCTGCCTATCATCGGCTGGATCATTACGCTGGTTGCCATGCGCAGCTGCCCGCTGACCAAGGAAGAAATGGTCAACGTCCAAAAACGCATTGCCGAGAAAAAGGCTGCCGCGCAGTCTGAGTTCTATAAAGAACAGCTTCAGTAAGCCCATCCCACAAAAGCCGAAAGGGTTTGCAGCCCTTTCGGCTCTTTGAAGTTAAAACCACACATAAGGAGTCATTCTATGAGCAAGACAATTCTGTTGAACACCGGCTGGACTTTTACCAAGGAAGGTCATGACGAGCCAGTCACCCTGCCCCACACTTGGAACGCCATTGACGGGCAGGACGGCGGCAATGACTACTACCGCGGCACCTGCTGCTACACCCGTACACTGGAGAAGCCGGAACTGCCCGACGGCGGGCGCGCGGTTCTGCAGTTTGACGGCGTAGCTATGACTGCAGTTGTCAGCCTGAACGGTGAGAAAGTGGCCGAGCACAAGGGCGGCTACTCCACCTTCCGCGTGGACATCACCGATGCCCTGCACGACGGCGCAAATGAGTTGATGGTTTCCGTTGACAACAGCGACAACGATACCGTCTACCCGCAGAAGGCCGACTTCACCTTCTACGGCGGCATTTACCGCGATGTAACGCTTCATGTTGTGCCCGCTGCACACTTTGCCCTTGCTGAAAACGGCGCGGTGCCTGTCAGGGTCACGCCGATTGTGACCGATTTGGACGCCCGCCGCTGTGAAGTGACGGTGGAGGCCGCTGCGGTGGGTGCTGAAAACGTCACCTTCACACTGGATGGCCAGCAGACGAGCGCTGCCGTCAAGGACGGCACTGCCAAGGCTGTGTTCACGCTCGAGCACGCCCACCTGTGGGACGGCCTTGACGACCCGTACCTTTACACTATGACTGCACAGCTGGACAACGGTGAGACCGCGACCACCCGCTTCGGTTGCCGCAAGTTTGAAATCGACCCGCAAAAGGGCTTTATTTTGAACGGGCGTGAATATCCTCTGCGCGGTGTTTCCCGCCATCAGGACCGCAAGGGTGCGGGCGTAGCCATTACCAAAGAGATGATGGAAGAGGATATGGCGCTGATTCTGGAAATGGGCGCCAACACCATCCGTCTTGCCCACTACCAGCACGCGCAGGCGTTCTACGACCTGTGCGATGAAAAGGGTCTTGTCATCTGGGCGGAAATTCCCTACATCACGATGCACATGCACAATGGCCGCGCCAACACGCTGACCCAGATGGAAGAACTCATCGTGCAGAACTACAACCAACCCTGCATTGCCGTATGGGGGCTGTCCAATGAGATTACCGCCGCGTCGGCTGTCAATGAGGAGCTGCTGGAAAACCACCGCGCCCTCAACGATTTGGCACACAAACTCGACCCAACCCGCCCGACCACGATGGCGAATGTCTTTATGCTGGAAATCACCAGCCCAATTCTGGAAATCCCCGATGTGAACAGCTACAACCTGTATTTTGGCTGGTATCTGGGTGAACTTGACCAGAACGACGACTTTTTTGACACCTACCACGCCAAATATCCCGACCGCTGCATCGGTTTTTCGGAGTACGGCGCAGACGCCAACCCCGCCTACCAGAGCGCCCACCCCGAAAAGGGCGACTACACCGAAACCTACCAGTGCGTCTACCACGAGCATATGGCAAAAATGATTGCTGACCGCCCGTGGCTTTGGGCGACCCATGTCTGGAATATGTTCGACTTTGCCGCCGATGGCCGCGACGAGGGCGGCAAAAGCGGTGAGAACCAAAAGGGCCTTGTCACCTTTGACCGCAAAATTAAGAAGGACGCCTTCTACCTGTACAAGGCATATTGGAGCAAGCAGCCCTTTGTACATACCTGCGGCAGCCGCTATGTGGACCGCACCGAGGATGTGACCGAGGTCAGAGTATACTCTAACCTGCCGGAGGTTTCGCTGTACAAGGACGGGCACCTTGTTGAAACAAAAAAAGGCGACAAAGTGTTTGTTTTCAATGTGCCCATCACCGGCAAGCACAGCATCGAGGCCCGCGCGGGGGCGTATTCCAGCGTAATTTTGGTCAACAAGGCTGCCGAGCCGAACCCTGCCTACGCGATGTCCAACCGTCAGGTCGTGAACAACTGGTTTGACGGCGAGCTGGACGAAACCTGCTGGAGCGTCAAGGACAATATGGCAGCTGCCATGGCGGACGCCAAGGTGGGACCCGTCTTGAAAGCCATCACCGACAAGGCGGCAGCCGCCCGCGGTGATGTCGCTGCCGCCGTCAAGGACAACCCCGCATTGGTTGCCATGATGGAGCGCGCCATGCAGCGCATGACTGTGGAGGGTATGCTCAAGCAGGCGGGCGCGGACGCCGAGAGCATCAAGCAGCTGAACCGCGTTTTGCAGGGCATTAAAAAGGATGTGTAATACGATGAAAACTTACTGCAACCCCTTGGATCTGGGCTACCGCTACCAGCATATGAAGGAGGGTGAGCGCATCGCAGGCTTCCGCGAGGGTGCCGACCCAACGCTGGTGTACTTCAAGGGCAAATACTACCTGTTCGTTTCGATGTCGGCGGGGTTCTGGTACTCGGACGATCTGCTGCGCTGGGATTTCCACGCCGACCCCGATTTGCTGATTTACGACTACGCACCCGATGTGCGTCAGGTCGGCGAGTATCTCTATTTTTCTGCCAGCCGCAAGGGGCGTAACTGCCCGATCCTGCGCACAGCTGACCCGCTGACCGAGCCGTTTACCGAGGTCAGCGCGCCGTTCGACTTCTGGGATCCCGACATGTTCTGTGACGATGACGGGCGCGCCTATTTCTACTGGGGCTGCTCCAACATGTCCCCCATCTGGGGCGTGGAGCTTGACCCCGAAACCATGACGCCCATCGGCGAGAAAAAAGAACTGATCTTCGGTCGTGAAAGCGAACTGGGCTATGAGCGCCCCGGCAACAACGGCATTGTGGATAAAGAGAGCAGCGTGCTTTACAAGTCCATGAAGCCGTTCTATAACGAGGCAACCGGCAAGCTGGAGCTGCCGCCCCAGATGGCGCAGGTGCCGGGGCTGAACGCCGAAGTGCTGACCGCGATGTTTAAGGCTATTGACAAGCCCTATATCGAGGGCGCGTTTATGACAAAGCACAACGGTACGTATTATCTGCAATACGCCTGCCCCGGCACCCAGTACAACACCTACGCAGATGGTGTGTACACCTCCAAGTCACCGCTGGGACCGTTCACACTGCAAGCGTCCAACCCGTTTTCCTCCAAGCCGGGCGGGTTTATGACGGGTGCCGGACACGGCAGCACGATTGCCGACAAGTACGGCAACTACTGGCACGCGTCCACGATGCGCATTTCGGTCAACCACGACTTTGAGCGCCGCGTGGGGCTGTTCCCTGCCGGGTTTGACAAGGACGGCGTGCTGTACTGCAACCAGAATTTTGCCGATTACCCACATGAAATCCCGGCAGGCAAATTTGACGCCACCAGCCAGCAGCCCAAGTGGATGCTGCTCAGCTACCGCAAGACCGTGACGGCATCCTCCACCGCCGAGGGCAGCGACCCGGCCAACGCCGTGGACGAGGACTGCCTCCGCTGGTGGAGCGCGGGCAGCGACCAGCCCGGCGAGTGGCTGTGTGTGGATTTAGGCCGCGACTGCGATGTGCGCGCAGTTCAGGTCAATATGGCGGACGAAGCGCTGGCGGTGGACTTCCCTGCTGACAGCTATGGCGATGACCGCAAGACCCGCCACATCGAAACCCGCCCGCAGATTTCGCATTACACCGTGGAAACCAGCTTGGACGGCAAGGTGTGGACACTGCGCGAGGATGTCGCCCGCGAATGCTCCAACGGCTATTATGAGTACGCCGACGGCATCCGTGCGCGGTATATCCGCGTGACGGGCGGTGAATTGCCCTACGGGCAGGTCTTGCGCGTCAGCGGGCTGCGGGTGTTCGGCAACGGCGAGGGCGACCGCCCTGCCCAAGCCGACGCCAAAGCCGTGCGCGTGGATGCGCTGGACGGCAAAATCAGCTGGCAGCATATTGAGAACGCGCAGGGCTGCAATGTGCGTTACGGCATTGCCCCGGATAAACTGTACCAAAGCTGGCTTGTCTACAACGCCGATGAAGTGACGCTGTCCACACTGATTGCAGGACAGGATTACTATGTCTGCGTGGACAGCTTCAACGAAAACGGCATCACAACGGGCAAAATCATCAGGATGGAGGGCTGAACCATGCCCACAAAAGCAGTCCAGCAGTTTATGCTGGGAACCGTTTTGAGCAACGAAAACGAGGCACGGCAGACGCTGGCCGCCATGAAGGCCGCAGGCTATGACGGCATTGAGCTGTGCGGGTTTATGATCCACCCCATCGGCTTTATGGTGCGGCTGCTGACCAAGGCCGCCGGTATGCCTGTGGGCAAGGGCGGCAACCTCGACTGGCACAAGCTGGTCAAGGACGCCGACCTGCAGGTCGTCAGCCTGCACACCGATTTGGGCAGTCTGGAGCGCGATACCAAGACAGTGGCGGACGAAGCCAAGAGCTTTGGCACGAAGTATGTTGTCATCACGGGTATGTATCGCTTTGACTACGGCGATGAAGCCGCGATGCACGACCTTGCCGCACGGCTGAACAAGGCGGGCGCGGCGCTGAAGGCCGAGGGCGTGGATCTTTTGTACCACAACCACAACTGTGAGCTGCGTCATGTGAACGCCAAAAAGCGTGCCTACGATATTTTGCTGGAGGAGACCGACCCGCAGTTCGTCAACTTTGAGTTTGACAGCTACTGGTTTACCGAGGGCGGCGCGAACGCCCTTGCGTGGATGCAGCGTCTTGGCACCCGCATGAAGCTGTGGCACATCAATGACCGCGGCACCCGCCTTACGGGCAGCGCCGTAACGCCGATTCTGAAAACCGACAGCATGGAGCTGGGCACCGGCAATATGGACCTCGACAGCCTGATGGCGCAGGCGCTTTCCGTCGGCGTGGATGCCGTGATTTTGGAAAGCCACCGCAACTGGGTGGATAACTCCCCCATCAAGAGTTTGCAGGTCAGCGCCGAATATTTGAAAAAGCATACTTAACCTGCAATCCCCTGCCCGAAAGTACAGGGGATTTGTTTTTCCTGCGTTGAAATTTGGGTTTTTGTATGATATACTTAGGGCAGAAAATTGGAAT
>ERZ1032445.360-NODE-360-length-11852-cov-11.204035_pt1 | contig 11852 bp, 7 predicted proteins | sample MGYA00518161_ERZ1032445 | MGnify/ENA primary metagenome ERZ1032445 (study PRJEB33719, sample SAMN04261326) | wastewater metagenome | biome: periurban shantytown; feature: human; material: feces | host: Homo sapiens | place: Peru: Lima | collected 2013-01-24 ...
TTATAAGTGTGACCGTTTCCATACACCTGCGTCAAGTCAAAAACTTGATTTTTCGGTACAAAAATCCGATGTGTGTCCCGAAAATTCATAAAAAACCACGCAAAAGTCGATATTTTACCGGTAAAGTACGGATTTGTTAATTGCACACTGCCCGGCAGACGAGTATGCTAAACTCAAGGCGCGCTGTGCGTATTTAGATTGTAGCACAACGCAAATCAGGTTTCCAGCATGAAACACTTTGATTGCATTTGTTCAAAACTTGTAAGGGGGCATACCATGGAATTACTTCATTCCGAATATAAGGATCGGATTGCGCACTGGCAGCGCGTGCTGGCGCAGGACTTCTACCACCCAGAGGGGGAAATCGCCTTTGAGGGCTTTACCACGATGGACCACCTGACGCCTGAACAGGCGGTGGACGGCGGCTTCCGGCCTGTGCCGGTGGGCACGGTCTGGGGGCACACCTGGGAATATCTGTGGCTGCGCGCTACGGTCACGCTGCCGGAAGAAACCGCAGGCAAGGCCGTGGCCATGTCGCTGGATATGGGCGGCGAGGCCACGCTGTTCGTCAACGGGCAGGCTTTTGGCACCCGTCGTGCCGAGTGGGTCAGCGTGCCGCACCACTATATCAGCGATAATGTGCTGACCCGCTGCGCTGAACCGGGGCAGAAGTTTGACCTGCTGTTTGAGGTCTACGCCGGACACTATTTCCCCGATGTGGGTGGCTGCTGCACCGGCCCCGTGCTGCCCGGCACGCTGGGAGACCCCAAGGCCGAGGGGAGCCGCACCCGGTTGGGCCGCAGCACCTTCGGCGTCTGGAACGAGGACGCCTACCAGCTGTGGATGGACGTATCCACCCTGTTCATGCTGATGGACGAACTCCCCGAGGATTCGCTGCGGGCGGCCAAAATCGCCGACGGCCTCGAAGAATACACCCGCATCGTGGACTTTGAGCAGCCGCCCGCCGCCCGGGACGAGAGCTACCGCAAAGCCCGCGCTGCCCTGCGCCCGCTGATGCAGGCCCACAACGGCAGCACCGCGCCGCTGATGGCCGCCATCGGTAACTCTCACCTTGATCTGGCATGGCTGTGGCCGATGGCCGAGACCCACCGCAAGACCGCCCGCACCTTTGCCGCGCAGCTGCGCCTGTTGGACCGCTACCCCGAGTACCGCTATATCCAGAGCCAGCCCGCCGCCTACGAGATGTGCCGCGAACACTACCCGGAGCTGTATGCTCGCATCAAACAGGCCGTAAAAGACGGCCGATGGATCGCCGAGGGCGCAATGTATGTCGAGCCGGACACGAATATGCCATCGGGCGAAGCGCTCGTGCGGCAGCTGGTCCTCGGCAAGCGGTTCTATAAAGAAGAGTTCGGCGTGGACAGCAAGATGCTTTGGCTGCCGGATACCTTCGGCTATTCCGCTGTGCTGCCCCAGCTGCTGGCAAGCTGCGGCGTAAAGTACCTGGTCACGCAGAAAATCTTCTGGAGCTACAACGAGGGCGATCCGTTCCCCTACCACTACTTCAACTGGAAGGGTATGGACGGCAGCCAGGTCGTATCCTTCCTGCCAACCAGCTACACCTACCGCACCGACCCCAAGGAGCTATGCGGCGTCTGGAAAAACCGCGTGCAGAAGCGGCATCTAGAAGATTTCCTGATTCCCTTTGGCTACGGTGATGGCGGCGGCGGCCCCTGCCGCGATTACATCGAGTACGCCCTGCGCGAAAAAGATCTGGAGGGTATGCCCCGGGTCGAGATGATGTCGCCGCTGGATTTCTTTGACGATTTGCAGGCCAAGGGCGGGCCGAAGAACACATGGGACGGCGAACTGTACTTCAACGCCCACCGCGGCACTTACACGACCCAGGCCGCCGTGAAGAAAAACAACCGCCGCAGCGAGCGCGCCCTGCACCACATGGAGCTGTGGGGCGCACTGGCTGCCCAACGCGGCCATGCCTACAACGCCGTCGAGGCCGAGCGCCTGTGGAAAGTTCTGCTGCTGCACCAGTTCCACGATATCCTGCCCGGTTCGTCCATCGCCCGCGTGTACACCGAGGCAAACGCCGCCCACGCTGCGCTGCAAAAGGATGCCGCTGCGCTGTACACCGCCGCCCGCCGCGCTCTGCTGACGCCCGATGAGAACGCCGTGACCGTCTTTAACGGTCAGGGCTTCGCGCGGGAGGAAATCATCGACCTGCCCGCCGCTTTTGCCAACGGTGCGAAAACCGCCGAGGGCGAGACTGTGCCGGTCTGTGCGGGCAAGGCGCGGATTACGCTGCCCGCGTTCGGCGCGGTGACGCTGCTGCCCGCCGCCAACGGCACAGCCCCGGCGGCTGTGACCGCCACGGCTACCGCCGACGGCGCGATCCTGCGCAATGACCGCGTGATGCTGACGCTGGACCGCGAGGGGCATGTGACCGGCTACACGCTGGATGGCCGCGAGATGACCGCAGGCCGCCCGATGAACGTGCTGCGGATGTACAAGGATGTGCCCCGCATCTTCGATGCCTGGGATATCGACAGCAACTACCGCGAGCAGGATTCCTGGACCTCCACGGCGGAAACATTTGAAATTGTAGAGGCCGCCGGTTTTGCTGCATCGGTGCGATGGACCGGGAATATCGGCCATTCCACCGTCGCGCAGACCATCACGCTGCGCGCAGACAGCCCGGTGGCCGAGTTCGATACCACGGTCCAGTGGCACGAGCTGCACCGCCTGCTGAAAGTCGAGTTCCCGGTGGATGTGCGTGCGGAGAATGCGTACCATGAAATTCAGTTCGGCTATGTCGAGCGCCCGACCCACCGCAGCCGCGGCTATGACCAGCAGCGGTTTGAGGTCTGCAACCACCGCTACACAGCCCTGGCCGACAACGCCCACGGCTGCGCGGTGGTAAACGACTGCAAGTACGGTGTCGGCGTGGAGCAGAACAGCATCGAGCTGACGCTACTGCGGGCAGCGGCCTCACCCGAGATGGGCACCGACCAGGGCGAGCAGACCTTCCGCTACGGCTTTACCGCGTGGAACACGTCTTTCGCCGAGGCACCCATCGTGCAGCAGGCGGCAGCGTTCAATGATGCACCGTTTGTTGAACTTGGCGGTGCGCTGCACGCATTCTCCGCCTTTACCACCGATGCGAAAAATGTTATCCTGGATACAGTCAAGCCCGCCGATGACAGCAGCGGGGATATCATTCTGCGCGTCTACGAGAGCAAAAAGGCCGACACGTTCTATCATATCCAATCCGGCCTGCCGGTGCAGGCACTTGTACCCTGTGATTTGATGGAAAACCCTATCGGCGAGGCCGCTGCCGCGGATGCCCAGCTGCACGTCAAGCCGTTTGAGGTGCAGACGTATCGCGTGAAATTATAAATGACTGGAGGAATCTTTATGTCCAACCAACGCCCGCGCATTGTGCTTGTGGGGGCGGGCGGGTATGGGCGGCTGTATGTCGAGACGATGACCCGGCGCGATTACGGCGCGGACCTGGCGGCCATCTGCGATATCGACCCTCATCTTGCCGACCGTATACCCGTCATCCGGGAACAGAGTATCCCGATCTACCCTAGTCTCGAAGCCTTTTTTGCGAACGATACCGCCGACCTTGCGGTACTCGTCTCGCCGGTGCATTTCCACACCAATATGGTGCTGCTCTGTCTGGCGCATGGGCTGAACGTTCTGTGCGAGAAGCCCCTCTGCCTGACTACCCAGGAGGCCGAGACGATGCACACAGCCGCCCAAAAAGCCGGGCGGTTCCTCTCCATCGGCTACCAGATCGACTACCGCCGCGATGTGCTGGCTCTGAAGCAGGATATCTTGGCCGGGCGGTTCGGCGCACCCAAGCGCATTGCCGTCTACCACGGTTTCCGCCGCGGCGCAAACTACTACGCCCGCAACGACTGGGCCGGGCACATCACCTGCCATGGGCGCGAAGTCTTTGACAGCCCCTTTACCAACGCCTGCGCCCACCATTTCCAGATGCTGACGTTTTTACTGGGGCCGACGATGCGCACAGCCTGCGATATCACCGGCGTACAGGCCGAACTGTACCGCGGCAACCCGAACGTGGAAAACTACGATGTGGCGGCACTGCGGTTCAAAATTGCCGGCGATACGCCGATTTTGTACTACACTGCCCACCCCATCCGCACCGAGTGCTGGGGTCCGGTGGGCGTGATGGAGTTTGAAAAGGCGACCATCACCTACACTGGGGAAAAGCCGGTGTTCCATGGTGTGATGGCCGATGGCACGCCCTTTGACTATGACGCTGTGGCCCCCGGCGGCGATATGCAAAAGCTGGTGGACGCCATCACGGCCACCGTCACCGGCGAGCCGCCCATCTGCGGCGTTGAGGCTGACCTGCCCCATATCCACGCCGTGCGCCTTGTGCAGCAGAACCCCATCACCCCCATCCGCCCCGAACTGGTCGAGCAGGTGGAGCAGGACGGCGACTGCTTCTATTTTGTCAAAAATCTGGAAGAAACGCTGGCCGACTGCGCCAGACACTGGGCATTGCCCGGCGAGCTGGGCATCAAGCTGGGGTGAGCCTTGACCCCTGCAAGAAACAGAATTATCCAAAACAGGGGCAGAATAGGTCAACCCGCGCCGCCCGGGTGCAAAACCCTGCGTGGACGCCCGCAACGAGGTGTTGAAAGCCTTCCCCGGGTACAAGCAGATCCCCAACATCGTTTCCCCGCCGGTCGAAACCTTTGCCGGGCCGGACAAATCCCCCAGTCTGGCTGCCATCGGTAACGACGAGATCAAAAAAATCGTTGAGGCCAACCCCCAATTTTACGAAGGCTTTATTGCCGGTATCCCGTTCAACAATGTGAAAGCCTCGGTCGAGGAAATCAAGCGCGCCAAGGATATGGGTGCCAAGGGCATCCAGATCTACACCCACATGAACGGCGAGGCCATCGACACCGAGAAGTACTGGCCCATCTACGAGGCCTGCGAAAAGTACGATCTGCCCATCCTCATCCACCCGGTGGGCGGGCAGATGGTGCCGGAATTCCCGAAGGAGGATCGCTCCAAGTACGAACTGTGGTTTACCATCGGCTGGCCGTATCAGACTACCATTGCTATGATCAACCGTGCCAAGGTGCTGCTGGCCAAGACGGACAAGAGCATCACCCAGGTGGCGGCGGAGTGCGGGTACGACGATTTCACCTATTTTTCCCGCCAGTTCAAAAAGTCCACCAGCCTGACACCCAGCGCCTACCGCAAGACCCATGCGGATGAGGACGAAGAATAAAAGAGGTAATACAATGCCACAAGAAAAATTTCACTATAAATCGTTAGAAGAAATCAAGCAGCGTGCCGCAGAGCTGGGTGTTGACCTGCCCTTTGCAGCTGACACCCACGCGCTGGCGCAGCCGCTGACCGTGCGTAATATTACCTTCCCGAACCGTCTGGGCATCGCGCCCATGGAGGGCGCGGACTCAACGCCCGAAGGCGCACCCACCGAGTATACGACCCGCCGCTATGTCAACGAGGCTATCGGCGGCAGCTCGGTCATCTGGTTCGAGGCAATCTCCATTGTGGAGGAGGGACGATCCTCCCAGACGCAGCTGCTGCTGACCCGCGACACGCTGGACGAGTTCAAGAAGATGACCACCGCCGTCAAGGAGGCGGGCCTCAAGGCCAACGGCTATGCGCCGTATTTGATCATGCAGGCCAACCACAGCGGCCGCTACTCTAACCCCGGCAACAAGCCTGCCCCGATGATCGCCTACCGCCACCCGATTCTGGAGCAGTACCGCGCCGCCGATGATTCCTGCATCGTGACGGACGACTACCTGAAAGGGCTGGAAGAAAAGTTCGGCGAGGCGACGAAGCTTGCCAAGGAGGCCGGTTTCGACGCCGTCGACATCAAGAGCTGCCACGGCTACCTGCTGGCAGAGCTGGCATCCGCCTACAACCGCCCCGGCGAGTACGGCGGCAGCTTTGAAAACCGCTTCCGCCTGCTGAAAAACGGCATCCGCGCCGCCAAGGTGTACGAGGACGACAGCTTTATGGTCACGGCGCGCGTCGGCATCTACGACGGCTACGCCTACCCGTGGGGGTTCGGTGTCAGCCCGGAGAGCGGCATGACGCCCGATTGGACGGAACCCATCCGCCTGGTGCGCGATTTGCACAACGAACTGGGGCTGAATATGGTCAACCTGACGATGGGCAACCCCTACGCCACCACCCATGTGACCCGCCCCTTCGACTTTGGCAAGTATGAACCGGACGAACATCCGTTTGTTGGCCTGTCCCGCATGATCCACGGCATTGGCGCAGCGAAAAAGGCGGTGCCGGAAATGACGGTTTGGGCATCTGCACCTACTTACCTGCGAGCCTATGCGGATCTGTTCAGCGCAGGCGCGGTCGAGCAGGGCCTGTGCGATGGTATGCTGTTCGGCCGCATGGCCTTTGCTGACCCGGATTTCGCCAACGAGATCGTCAAAAATGGCCGCATCGACCCTAAGCGGGTCTGCCTGACCTGCGGCAAGTGCGGCGATTTGATCCGCGCGCACAAGCCCACGGGCTGTGTCATCCGCGACAGTAAGACGTTTATGCCGTTCTACAAGGAATTCTTGGAGATCAAAAAAACCCAGCCTGCGAACTTCCGCGGCTGATGGAGAGGGTGTACTTATGAAAAAAACTGCCATCGTCACCGGGTCCAGCCGCGGCATCGGCTTTGCCATTGCCAAGCAGCTTGGGCTGGATGGATACAATATCGTCATGGTCGCCACCGGCCCACAGGAGAAAAACCAGGCAGCGCTGGACGAGCTGAAAACACAGGGCATCGACTGCGCCTACGTGCAGGCCAACATCGGCAACGCCGACGACCGCAAGAAGATTCTGGACGGCGCACTGGCCGCCTTTGGCCGCGTGGATGTGCTGGTTAATAATGCAGGCGTTGCTCCCAAAGTCCGCGCCGATTTGCTGGATATGAGCGAGGAAAGCTTTGACTATGTTGTCGGCATCAACACCAAGGGCAATATGTTCCTGACGCAGCTTGTCGCCAAGCAGATGATTGCCCAGGAACCTGTCGATGGCCGCAAGGGCGTCATCGTCAATGTGTCCAGCTGCAGTTCGGTGGTGTCCTCCACCAACCGCGGTGAATACTGTGTCTCCAAGGCGGGTATCTCGATGCTGACAACGCTCTACGCCGACCGTCTGGCGTCGGAGGGCATCCTTGTCAACGAGGTGCGCCCCGGTGTCATCGCCACCGATATGACCAGCAAGGTGCAGGGCAAGTACGACGCTTTGATTGAAAAAGGCACCTTCCCCATCGCCCGCTGGGGCACGCCGGAGGATGTGGCCGGGGCCGTCAGCCTGCTGTGCAGCCCCCGCCTGCGCTACACCACCGGCAACTACATTGATGTGGATGGCGGCTTCCATATCCAGCGCCTGTAAGGGAGCAACGAGATGGAAAACGAAATTTTCCGCGCCGGAAATTATACCGCCAAGGTCGTCCGCTGCAACACGGCCATCGTGGGCAGCGGCGCAGCGGGCTTCAACGCCGCTGACCGCCTGTGGCAGCTGGGCCAGCATGACATCGTCCTCGTTACCGAGAACCGCGTCGGCGGCACCAGCCGCAACACCGGCAGCGACAAGCAGACCTACTATAAGCTGACCCTGTCCGGGGGCGACCCCGACAGCGTGCGCGAGATGGCCGACACCCTGTTTGCGGGCCGCTGCGTGGATGGTGATATTGCCCTGTGCGAGGCCGCGCTCTCGACCCAGTGCTTCTTGAAGCTGGTCGAGCTGGGCGTGCCGTTCCCCCGCAACCGCTACGGCGAGTACATCGGCTACAAGACCGACCACGACCCGCGCCGCCGTGCCACCAGCGTGGGACCCTACACCAGCAAGCAGATGACCGAATGTCTGGAAGCTGCCGTGCAGGCCAAGGGCGTGCCGATGCTGGACAAGACTCAGGTTATCAAAATCCTGACGGACGGCGGTACGGTTTGCGGCCTGCTTTGCCTGAACACGGCTGCGCAGGACGCCGCTGACCGCTTTACGCTGATTCGATGCAAAAACGTTATCTGGGCTACCGGCGGCCCAGCTGGTATGTACGCCGACAGCGTCTATCCCTTCAGCCAGTATGGGGCCACCGGCCTTGCGCTGGAAGCAGGCGCAAAGGGCAAAAACCTGACCGAATGGCAGTACGGCCTGGCATCGGTCGCGCCGCGGTGGAATGTGTCGGGAACGTATATGCAGGTGTTGCCGCGGGTCTACTCCGCAGCGGCGGACGGAAGCGACGAGCGCGAGTTTTTGATGGACTTTTTCACCGACGCGCACGATATGCTCAGCAAGCTGTTTTTGAAGGGCTACCAGTGGCCCTTTGATGTGCGCAAGGTTGCCGACGGCAGCTCCATCATCGACATTCTGGTGTATCTGGAAACCTGCAAGGGACGCAAAGTCTATCTTGATTACCGCACAAACCCCGCGGGCGGCGAGTTTAGCTATGAAGCCTTGCTGCCCGAGGCGCGCGAGTACCTGACCCGCGCGGGTGCCTGCTTCGGCACGCCCATCGAGCGGCTGGCGCATATGAACCAGCCTGCCATCGATTTTTACCGTGATAAGGGTGTGGATTTGTACACCCAGCCGTTGGAGATCGCCCTCTGCGCCCAGCATAACAACGGCGGCATTGGCATCGACTGCTGGTGGCAGACCGACGTGAAAGGCCTGTTTGCCGTGGGTGAAGCCGCTGCCAGCCACGGCGTCTACCGTCCCGGCGGCACGGCGCTGAACGCCGGGCAGGTGGGCAGCACCCGCGCCGCACAGTACATTGCCGCCCGCTGTCAGGGCGATGCCCCCGCCTGCTTTGACACAGAGGCCGCCGCTGCCCTGGCCGAGATGGCTGCGCTGGCGGATGCCTGCCGCGCCGATACCGGCAACGTCCGCGCCCTGTGGCAGCACGCCGCCGAGGAAATGAGCCGCTGCGGTGCCGCCATACGCGACCCCGCGCAGATACGCGCCTACGGCAAACAGGTGGAAGCGCAGCTTGCCGGCTTTGCCCAAACGGTCAAGGCGGGCAGCCGCACCGAGTTGGCGATGGCCTACCGCCTGCGCGATATGCTGCTGAGCCAGCGCGCCTACCTGACCGCCATGGCGGACTATACCGCCCACGGCGGCAAAAGCCGCGGCAGCGCCCTGTACACCGACCTGACGGACGGCGTTAAGCCGTTTGCCCAGCTCCCCGGTACCTTCACCTTTGCCCTGGACGAAACTGAAGCCCCGCTGATTCAGGAGCTGTGGTTCGAGAATGGTACCTGCCGCACCGGCTGGCGCGCCCCGCGCCCCATCCCCGCGGATGACGACTTTTTTGAAAACGTCTGGCGCAGCTACCGCGAAACCGGCAACATATACTAAAGCAAGCGCAGCTTCGTGAAAAGCTGCGCTTTTGTAAAAGGAGTGGGAACTTTGTTTACTATCATCAAACGGCGGGAGCTGAACCTTACCGTAACCGAACTTTGCATCCATCCCCGGCTTCATCAAGCATGTGGCCGAGGGCGACTTTGAGGCCGCCTACAACGTGATCGCGCAGTCCAGCGCACTGCCCGCCGTCTGCGGACGCGTCTGCCCGCAGGAGCATCAGTGCGAGGGCAAGTGCGTCCGTGGCATCAAGGGCGAGGCCGTCGGCATTGGCCGCTTGGAGCGCTTTGTCGCCGACTGGTACCGCAACAACGTACATACCAAGCCCACCGCCCCCGCCTCCAACGGCCACAAGGTCGCTGTCATCGGCGCAGGCCCGTCCGGCCTGACCGTCGCGGGCGATCTGGCCAAGCTCGGCTACAAGGTCACCGTCTACGAAGCCCTGCACGTTGCGGGCGGCGTGTTGATGTACGGCATCCCCGAGTTCCGTCTGCCCAAGGACATCGTCCAGCACGAGGTCGAGGGCCTGAAGGAGCTGGGTGTTGACATCGAGACGAACATGGTCATCGGTAAAGTCCTGACCATCGACGAGCTGATGAATGACTACGGCTTTGAGGCCGTCTATGTCGCGTCCGGTGCCGGTCTGCCCCGCTTTATGGGCATCCCCGGCGAGAGCCTGAACGGCGTCTACTCCGCCAACGAGTACCTGACCCGCGTCAATTTGATGAAGGCGTACAAGGAGGATTCCCGCACGCCCATCATGAAGAGCAAGTCCGTCGCCGTTGTCGGCGGCGGTAATGTCGCCATGGACGCTGCCCGCTGCGCCAAGCGTCTGGGTGCCGAGAATGTGTACATCGTCTACCGCCGCGGCATGGCCGAGCTGCCTGCCCGTAAGGAGGAGGTCGAGCACGCCGAGGAGGAGGGCATCGTCTTTAAGACGCTGACGAACCCCACCGAGGTGCTGGGCGACGAGAACGGCTGGGTCAAGGGTATGACCTGCGTCGAAATGGAACTGGGTGAGCCGGACGCCTCCGGCCGCCGCCGCCCCATCGTCAAGGAGGGCAGCGAGTTCGTTCTGGACGTTGATACGATGATCATGGCGCTGGGCACCAGCCCCAACCCGCTGATCCGCTCCACCACGCCGGGTCTGGACGCCGACAAGCACGGCTGCCTGATCACGAACGGCCCCGACGGCCTGACCAGCCGCCCGATGGTCTACGCCGGCGGCGACGCCGTCACCGGTGCCGCCACGGTCATTCTGGCCATGGGTGCCGGCAAAGAGGCTGCCCGCGCGATTGACGCGGCGATTCAAGCGGGGAAGCCGTGTTGATTTAATTATACCAGAGACAAAAATCAAAGTGCAATCGTAAGTTGTACTCTCCGGTGTTAAGTTGTACGCATTACGGCAAGATTCCAGTGGAAAAAATCCGTTTTTTGTAGTTTTACGGATAGGATACGATAGTATCTTAGTATTTTATTTATTTAGTATTTATTTGTGTTGGATTTACCTGTACAGGGAAATCCCGTCTAGGTAAATGCCGTTGCGGTAAAATAAAAATCCCCGGAAGGCGGGGATTTTAGGGCAATATTTGGCTGGACGAGTACCACGCCGATGCACTGCGGATGAGTCCAAACCGGGGCGTTTCTCGCGGCGACAGGGGCGGTGTGCGGGGATGGTGTAGAGTTGGTTTGCGTACAACTTCTGTACAGAGAGTAAAACTTATATACTAGCTCGTTGGGCTTTTCACTTGCATAAACCCTGTGATGTAAGTATCCACATTTCTCAATGGAACCAAAGCTGCGCGTTTATTTGAGTGGTGCGTATGAGAATCCGCCTTGCCATTTTGCCCCCAAAACTGCCCCCAAAAGGGTTTGGGACGGGTCAGCACGATGCAGCACCCTTTTGTACACATGGGACAAAATCCGTTCTGAGCCTTGGTACGCAATACCACCAAACCCAACAAAACAGCAGACCAACGCACAAATTTTAGATTTCTCATAACCCGGAGGTCGCAGGTTCAAGTCCTGTCTCCGCAACCAACAAAAGCTCGTTGAAACGACAAGTTTCAACGAGCTTTTTTCTACATTATGGTAAAAGTGGTAACGATCTGGTCACTTTGACCCCAAAATGACCCCAAAACGGCAAAATGACTGCGCCCGGATGGCTGAACTTTTCAACCGCCCGGGCGCTTTTTGTGGATAAATTTTGCGGAGTTGGCAGGTAAAAATAGGAGCGGTCAGCGTAGTCAGCTCGCCTTGACGAGTACCAACACGCTGTTGTTTGGCACGACGATCTGTTCTTGTTTGGTGGGAATCGGCGGGTTCTTGTACTGGCGCAGAGCCTTTTGGATTTGCTGCTTGACTTCCAGCAGGGCGGCATCCAGCGTGGCTGCTTGGGTAGTGATTTTTGGGAAGTCGGGAACATGGGCGGTGCAGCCGTCTGCCGAGAGTGTACAAAGCACAGGATAAGGCTGGTTCTC